>Ga0181358_1000883_pt1 | contig 13675 bp, 23 predicted proteins | sample Fa13VDMM110SD_FD_130096 | JGI IMG/M metagenome (GOLD analysis project Ga0181358, IMG submission 130096) | Freshwater viral communities from Lake Michigan, USA - Fa13.VD.MM110.S.D | ecosystem: Environmental > Aquatic > Freshwater > Lake | place: USA: Michigan | collected 2013-09-24
AATCAGAGGTTGCCGCATTCCTTGTAGAAGTTGACGTAGACGTAAAAGCGTTATTAGATTTGGGAGCATCAAAATGACACAGAACGAAAGAATATACGATCATCTGTTAGCAGTCGGGCCAATCCGCCCAATGGTAGCATTGCATGAGTTAGGGGTTTACCGCTTGGCATCGAGGATTAATGATCTGCGAAAGGCTGGGCATAAGATCAAAACCAAAAAGGTCGAGGTGGTCAATCGCTGGGGCGAATCCTCTTACATCGCTGAATATAGCCTGGAACTTGAAGATGCTGCCTAATCGCATTGCCAAGAAGCCAAAGCGTTCATCGCGCTGGCGCTCCCAGGGGCATCTAAACTTTATTAGATCGTTCCATTGCGCCAGAGATGGTTGCCAAGGAATGCCGATTGAATGCGCTCACGTTCGTAATGGTAGCGGTGCAGGGATGGGACAAAAGCCAGATGATTGGCGGGTGGTTCCATTATGCCGCGAACATCACGGCCAGCAGCATACAGTTGGTGAGCAGACGTTCTGGAAGGGAATCGACGTAGAGGCTCTGATTGAAGCCTTCTGCAAAGCCAGCCCAAAGGCGCATGAGATTAAAGAGGCTCAAAGCCAATGACGCAAACTGTTTGGCTTCGTGGTGAGCATCAAAGAAGGTTGGCGCACCAGCTAATTGATAAAGCGCCAATCAATGCGGTGGTTAAAATATCGCCTGAACAAAGGTCACTGGATCAGAACAATAAAATGTGGGCCATGATCTCAGACGTTAGCCGCCAGAAGCCAGAAGGTCGCACCCATGTGCCAGAAGTTTGGAAAGCAATCTTTATGGCTGCTTGTGGGCATGAGGTGCAGTTTGAAAACGGCCTGGACAATAAGCCATTCCCAATCGGCTTTAGGTCATCGAACCTAAGCAAAACACAAATGGCTGATTTAATTGAGTATATGTATTTTTATGGAAGCAAACACGATATTAAATGGAGTGAAGAAAATGCAGAATATTACAATATCAGGTAACGTAGGCAAGGATGCAGAGCTACGCACAGTGCGCGATAGCCAGGTTCTCAGCTTTAATGTTGGCGTTAAGAACGGATTCGGCAAAGATGCTGGCAGCGTTTGGTATCGGTGCAGCTTGTGGGGAAAAGCGGCTGAATCATTCTCAGGCAGTCTAAAGAAGGGAACCAAGGTGTTTATCACTGGAGACCTGACGCACGACGAATACGAAGGCAAGCCACAGTTTAATGTGCGGGTTGGCAGCATTGACACTGCTCCACGCTTTGAAGCTGTTGCAAGCGTGCCGCAACCAAGCGCAACTAGCCAGAACCAGCACACTTCATTCGATGATGATCTAGACGATTCAGTTCCATTTTAAGGATGCAGCCATGTATATTAAAACTCGCAACGAACTGCCGATACGATCCAGAAACATTCTTCCACCTTCTGAACATATGGAAGCCAAGCATAAGCAGAGCAATGCACAGATTGCCGAAAGCAGCCGAAAGCTTCTAAAAGCACAGCTTGAAGCTGGTCAGCATATGCTTACGAAGGAATCATTTATCGGCATAGCCAAGAAATACGGCTGGCAATACGCGCTTCTACAACATTCCTGGCTGTAAGAGATGGCGGGTGGCAATGCGCTTCCCGCCATTATTTTTATGTTAGATGAAAAAAGTTGTTTACATATGATAAATGGCTTTTTATAAGAGGGCATCAGCAAGGGAATAATCCCGCCAATAAGGAGACTGACATGAAAACTACTGCACACATTTATGAGTATCTTGACGGTTCAGATGATTCCCGCGACATTGAAGGTGGCCGTGGCCCCAAGTGGCGTTTGCTAGAGACACGCACGGCCTCGCTCTGGCTGCTTCGTGCCTACGTCAGGGCGATGGAAAACAGGTACAGTGAAGAATACAAGCTCCAAATCGTTTTAGGAGGCGCAGCATGAGCGCGAACATCAACGAACTAGCCCAAGCTGCGATTGACGCACTGGCAGCTATCAATGCCATCCACAAGGATTGGATTGAGCAATTAAAGCTTAAAAGCGGCCACGGCCAATATATCAGCAACCGCCCAGAGATTGCAGACCATCTGCATATGGAGTTGCTTGAGGTCATTACCGACTTTGACTGCGATCCAATGGGGACACTGGCAGAGTTTGATCTGCACGTTCTTGACGAGCCAGATGATTATGATGGCGGACGCTTTGATTACCTAACGTCAAGGGGGGTAAAATGACTAAATTATCAAAGACTCAGTTTTGGGTGTCAGTAATATGGTTAGCAATTATGCTAACAATGTTTGCAACGGAGAGGACGTTCTAAAATGACATTAATCGAACTTAGAAACATCGTCGCGGATCATGTTCAAATGATGCACGGCAATCCGGAATTTATCCGCCAGATCAGAGATGGTGAGCAGGATGATGGGCCATTCATAACAGGCGCTTTAGCGATCTGGGCCAAGTTCATGGAAGGCTTGCAGCCAGCACCAGAAGTATTTGCGGATGACTAATCCTTGCATTAAATGCGGCACAGACGAGCGCAATAATCGCGGCGGCTGTAAGGCTTGTGCAAAAGAGGCTGTTCGTAGATGGCAAAAGGCTAATCCTGAAAAGGCTGCAGACTACAAGCGCAAATATCGCGAAGCCAATCTAGAAAAGGTTGCAGAAAGTAGCCGAAAATGGGCCGAGGTCAATCGCGAGAGTGAACTAAAGCGCAAACGCGAATATTACGAAGATCATCTTGAGCAATATACTGTTAATGCTCGCAAGTGGCGTAACGCCAACCCAGAAAGACACAGAGAAATTAATCAAAATCGCCGCGCAAAAATTAAGGGTAACGGCGGTAAGTTATCCAAAGACATCGTTCAAAAGCTATTGACCTTGCAAAAAGGCAAATGCGTTTGTTGCGGCGCGAGTTTGGGCAATGACTACCACCTAGACCATATCATACCATTAGCACTCGGCGGGATAAACAACGATTTTAACGTCCAGTTGCTTACGCCTAAGTGCAATATGAGCAAAGGGTCAAAGCATCCAATAGATTATATGAGAAGCAAAGGAAGATTAATATGATTAAAATAGGTCAAATGGCCCCACGGGGCAGGGCTTATCGCGTAAGCTCAGAAAATGCGTTTCCACTTCGCGGGGCAGATGGAAAAACATGGGCAGAGCGTCGAGCAGAGCAAGAAAAGGAATCAAATAAATGAGCCGCCCTATGACATATCCAATGGGAAGAATGGTTGTCGGTGATGTAGAAACGATGCCAGCAACTGAGAAGGGTTGGGCAAAACGTACGTCCAGGAATGTCTCACAATATTCGATACGACACGGCAAATGCTTTCGGTGTCGGACTGTGAATGGCGTGACGTTTATAACTAGATTGGGATAGGCAAATGACCGATGATAAAGACAGCGCAGTGACGCAAGCGGATAGATATGCAATGGAAAGTATTCTTTGGGTGAATACAATTATTGATGACCAAGAGGCTATTGCACAAGCGTTCGCCCATCACCGCCAGTATGGTTATGACCAAGGCTATTACGATGGCTGCACCCGCGCATCACTAGCCACCCGTGGGCTGGAGATAAGGAGTAAGAACGATGACTGATGAACAGATAACACACGCAGCTCGCTCCATTTGCGCTTACCAAGGTGCAAAGCAGGATAACGACGATTACGAAAACTACGTGTCTGGAAAATGGGATCATACAATCTGGATGCGCTTGGTCGAGCAAGGTATCCGCAAAGGCATGGAGCAAATTAAATGATGATTGATATAGATGTATCGCAGCTAGACGGAATTGTCCGCGCATGGCTGAAAGACACGTTGGAAACAGTAGAGGGGAACCTTAGCCAAAACTACGTTCATCCAGATGATGTCAAGCAATACAAAAAAGATATAAAGGCGCTAAAGCAAGTTTTAGATTATGTCGGTGAAGTGTTACGGTAGCACGGCGGTCTCCAAAACCGCAAGCGGGGGTTCGACTCCCCCCACCTTCGCCAGAGATAAGTTCACTTTTCTAACAACAATATCCCGCAAACTGGCTTATGGCTTTGGTTTGCGGGATATGCACTTCAAACAAAATTAGGCTACCTCTAGCATTTCAGTGGTAATCATCACCCGCCCTACGGCTCCGTACTTTTTATGGTACGTTATCGCCCAGGCTGCTCGATCAGCAATCCACCCACCACGCGCAGCATAAGCGTCCCTAGCAGCTAGTGTTGGATGTTGAACCACCGTCACACCGTTATATTCCTTTTCATCGCGGTGGTGCCGGTGGCCGCAATGAATTTCCCTGCGGTGTGTTCTGCCCCAAATCGCCGCATATTGTGCGGCGAATAGCAGTGGCAGGGCTTCGTTCTTGACCTTGTGGCCGTGGTGGATGCCTAGCATGGTATTGCCCCATTCAAAGACATAGAACGGTAGGACGCTATCGTTGACAGTGACGCGAGGTTCTTCTTCGTAATGCACCGCAAACAGGTCGGCCAGCCAGCCAGCGCTTTCTTCGTCGTGATTGCCTTCAGCTATAATCAAATACACCTCTTGATGGCGCTGCAAACATATTGCCATCAGTGAACGGATAATCCGTATCGCTGCTCTGCGTATTTTAGGGAATCGGCTGTCAGCATCAAGAACGTGTTTTGAAGCTGGTGTCACAGGTGTCTTGCCATCAGTATGCAGGAAGTCACCTTGGATGTTGAGCACTGCTGTGTGTGCGTTAGGGCTTTGATTGACCATTTGTATCAGCGCAGCAATGATAGTGCGCTCTGCTTTAGATACATCCCAGTCAGCTCCACCCTCTTGATGCCATGCCAGCATCCCTAGATGGTAATCGGTAAACGTATAAAGATTGCACAGATGCTCCTCAGAAGCCTCTGGAGCAATGATAACGCTTGCTGGGTCTATCTGATCCTTAAAGCCATCGACTGTCTCACGCATTGCGTCTATGAGCGCCTCATGCGTAAGTGATGCCTTTACCCATTGCCCAGATGGTTTGCCTTCAGAATTATAGTAGGTCGATACGCCTTTTGTGATGTAGCCGTTTGGCACGGGTCGGGTGAAGTCATTTTCAGGTGCATAGCCCTGCAACGCCGCCTTTTTCTTAACAGCAATATAGACGTCACTTGCTGCGCCTTTATTAATACCCAATGCAAGAGAGGCAGGTTTGGCACCGCCATGCAAGTTAATTGCTTCAAGAATTTCGCGTTGGCGGGGCGTTGCATATTCAAACAACGCTTCATCTATTTTTAATCGGAGGGCCATTATTTGCCTTTCGGGCAATCAGCCTCGCAGATACAAATAAAGGCGCTATTATGCGCCTCTATTTCTCTGACAGTTTCTGATGTGTCTTGCGTTGCGTCGTAACTTATAGGCTTCGCAATAGCGCAATAGCTATTTACGGGAACGGTCGAAACGGTCGCGCAACCGTTCGTCGCGCTCAGGATCATGGATGTTAATAGCAGCCGCGCCAAGGTCAATCTGCTCATTGATGGCATCGTTCATTTCCTTAATGGTTTCCTGACGACCCTGCCGCTTCCAACGATGCTCATTCCAAAGTCCCAACACTTTGTTCAGAACACCCAGCAGGGTCATCAGGAACTTCATTATTCAGCGGGCGCTTCAGATAAGAACATGGCAATTACGCCAGCCAGACCAGCAATTGCCGTGGAGACTGTGGCCCATTCTGCGTCCGACAAGCCGAACGCTAATGCAATACCAGCGAAGCCAGCATAGGTGCTAGGCTCTTTTAAACGGTTCACTAAAAAAGATACGATATTCATGTTAATTCCCTTTCGGATAAAACTTCCAAGGCAGTTCCCAATGCGGGCCATCCTTGAACGCACGCCAATCTCCGCCCCATTGCAGCGGAACTTTCTCATCTGCCGCAGCAGCTTTTACGATCTTAGCTAATCTACGGTAAATTGGCCAGTCCCAGGATACTTTGCCATCAATTAGCGGAGCTAGATCGACTGCGTGTCCAGTAAGGTGGCGCGACTTGATCGTCCTCGATGCACCCTCTGCAACCAATTTACGTTGTCGTTCAAGATTGCGGAGACCTTCAAGCACAGTAAAGTCTAGATCAGATATTGCCGCAGCCTGCTTTACAACGCGCACTAAATCAGGGTGGACACCCTCAAGCCGTGAAAGGCTGCGTTGACCAAGAATTATACTCATGGAGTACCTTTGAGTAAGATGCTTAACAATATGCCAATTAGCAGCATAATGATCGTGCCACAAGCCGTGATGCCAATACTCTCTAAACGCTTCATCCTAGCGCAGATGCTTTCGTATCTAAATGCACAGACCTGTTCGTGAGTGTTGAGTTGGGCTTGTGTTTGGTCAATAGTGTTCATCGTGCATCACTCATTTAATGTAATATGGTAATATTAATTGGTTACGCGAAGCATTCTAAAACCTACCCCGCCACTATCAACTGCACTCACAGTAATGCGCTTTAATACGCCATTAACGTAAATTTCAATAGCATCAGTTTGATTTGATGCTTGAAAACGAGTTATGCCATTAACGTCCATATAACGTACATTTGTTGAGCGAATATAGCCATCAGTATCGGTTACATCCCAGTTAACAATAGGGTTGCCAGAATTGAGGCTAAAATAACTAGTTCCGTCAACTTCAAAACGTGGTGTTCTTGAGTAAATTTCATCTGTGTTATAATAGTTCGCCGTTGTGTTACCAAAGATAACAAGGTTAATTGCCATTACGCGAGAGTAATTTTCAATGCCATATGTAGCATGGCTTGTAATTTTACCGCCAGAAATAATTACACGGTCATCTGGAACCGCCGCACCAACATAAACGCCTGATGCTGTGGTGCTTCCGTGGCAATAAAATAGCGGCGAAAAGTAAAAGTCTTCGCCAGCATCAATTTTAATCCCGTAGCTGGATGGAAAATCAACTTCTAGATCATCAAACAAACCAAAGGCGGGGATACTTCCACCTGAAGTGTTGCGAATATGAACGCCGATAGTTGGCTGAACAATAGTAACCGCTTGCGCTTGAAGCGTATTGCAGTTCCCATCCCACATGATGCCAACGGCAACAAAGCTTGACGATAAGTTTACTCCAATGAGGCGCAAAATATCGCTGCGATTTGCTGCGTTTCCAAACCAATGTATACCATACGCGCCGCGAATGTTATTTACCCATGCGTTTGTTACGTCACAAACGTTTGCTTTTTGTACATAGAGGAAATTAAATGGGTTATATACGCGCACATTACTGATAGTTGAGCGATCTGCATTGATAATAGATATGACATATCCGCCGGTCATATTTTGACCTTCGATTTCGCCATCACAAATTGTTACGTTGCGAAGACCGCCAGTAATACTGAATCCATTGGAAGCGCCATTAAAGTCAATTTTGGCACCATTTAGATTTATAATCTGGTTATTGCCTGTGGCGGAAAGAGTTCCCGTTACCTTATAAGTTTTTCCAGAAACAAAGAAAATGCTTTTGCCAGTGTTAAGCGCAAGTTGAATAGCTGCCGTGTCGTTTGCTACACCGTTGCCGACTGCGCCAAAATCTTGAACGCTGACGCTATCGCGCATTTTATCCTGGGCAGAACGAGCTACAGCTCCTGTTCCAGAAGGTGTATATCCTATCCAATCAGATCCATCAGCATCAGCAAGATCAGCAACAGTTCCAACCTGACCCTTAAATCCAGTAAAGGAAATGGAACTTGCTCCCGCAGCAACTGAAGTAGATGTCGGAGAGTTGTAGACAAACAAGCCTTTGCTATCATTAACAGTGATAGAAAAATCAGTTGCGTTTACATAAATCTGCGTAGGAGTTCCATTGCGGTAGATATAACCACTACTTGTTTTCAGCGGCTGGTTTGCTGTGATGGTTAAAGCTTGGTCATAATACGCCTGAATTGGGTTGGTTATAGGATCAAGATTAGCAACACCAATATAGACGTCGCCATTATCCAACGGCAATCCATCACGGTCATAGAATATAGGAAACGGAACTTGTACAGAGATAGCGGCCATTACTTAACCCCTTGCGTATTTGAGTTTATAGCTGAAATTATGTTGCTGCGAAAGGTCATTAATCCAGAAGCCTTTTGACTTCTTTACGCATTCCACGTTGTGCCAAAGATTGGCGAAACCCGTTCAGAATCTTTGCGGCAGGAATTGGTAGCCCTGTTGTTCCATAGGTTCCCAAAGTATCCAGTGCGTTCATCATTGCGCTTGATGTTCCAGATGCGTTAACGCTTCCAGGAGGCGCAGTGATAATGTCCTTGGTTACATCGTTAATCGTGTTGAGCAACTCTGCCGTTTTCTTGTCAAAGATAAGGTCGAGCTTGCCGTTCTTATTCAAGCTAGTGATTATCTTATTAAGCGCAGCGGGTTGAACAACTGTTTGACGAGACTGATCCGTTGTTACTCCACGATATGCTTGATCCCTGATCTTCTCCATAACGGAACCTTGCAGTTCACGCATTGCACGAACACCGCGAGGGCCAGCGCGATCTAGCAAGCCAAGAAGATGCTTTACGCTATCAAGTGGTGTGCCATCTCCAGTTATCTTGTCTGTTACTTTTTCAAGCGCAACAAAGCGATCTGTGCTTCCAGGCTTATTGGCAAAGACTTTTTGAACAAGATCAATGTCTTCAAAATCTCTGGCATACTTAGTGCGAGATGCACGCGCTTGCTTATAAACATCGCCGCCAGCGTCCTTCGTTGCGTTATCAATAATAATCCGCATATCACGACCAAAGCTGGCATCTGGCGTCCCTGGGCTTGCAACCTTGTTTATGAGCTTACGAATGTCTTCCATTTGATTCAGGGCCATCATCCCTGTTTTATTTGGATCGTTAGCTAATATCTGCTCCTCAACAGTCTTTAGAACTGGAGCTAATTTTTCGCGGGTGGTTGGCGTTTGCTGTGAAATAAAGTCGTTTAATTCTTGATAGCTGACAGGCTCACGCATCTCACCAGCTTTTTCAGCACGCCTATAAAGCGCATTCGTTCTAGTGCGCTCACGTTTTGCAAGAGTTCCAAGTGCGTCAGAAATAACACCTCCCTGCTCATATGGATTGTTCCATACTTCAGAACCAGTGCCTTCAATAAACCGCTCAAAGTTCTGACGCAGTTCGTCTTGCTGTTGTGCCATTCGATCACGAATAGGGCCACCAACTTCATTGTTCTTGGCAAGTTCGCGTGCGCGTTGTTGCTCGACAAAATCCCGTGTCCGTTGGAATCGTGCAAGTTCAATAGGCACTGGAAGTTCAGCCGCACGTTGAGCGCGTATTGTTTGTTCGCTGGTGGACATAGCACCGCCACCAGCCCTTGATGCAGGAGCAATTCCAGGGGCAGGAGTTACAATGGTAGGCCCAGCGGAAGGCGTAGCGCCTGTTACTGGTGCTTCAGGGGCCATTGTAGTAGCTGATGGCATTGTCATGCCAGCAGGGGCTTCAGGAGCAGCACCTAATGGCACTTCAGGCTGTCCACGCAGTTGCCTAAGTTTAGACGTTACTGATGGAAGTGCAGCAGATACGACATCTCCAATAATTTTCTCTGCTGGGCCAGCCGCTGTAGCCATAAGAATAGGCTGGGCGTTAAACTCTCCGCCAGCCGCAAACTCAGTGCCCTCTATGCCAGCTTGAGTAGCGCCTGATTTAACGGCTGCACCAGTAAAAGTTGCTGCTCGTCCAGCAGGGGTAAACGCAAGAATACCACCAACGGCACGAGGAACATCGCTGAAGCGGAAACCAGGCTTAATTCCGTAATCTTTACCGTCTTGCGACCGAAGAATGTAATTGCCCTTTTCGTCCTGACGCACTTCAACGCCAGGATAGTTAGCTTGAATAATCTTTACGGATTCTTCTGGGCTTGTGAACATTGTACCGATACCAGTACGTGCGCCAGCAACGGACAGTTCGTTAAGCTCCGGCATGGTTGTCCAGTCAGCAGTAGCCTCAATCTCAGGCGTACTGCGCTCAGAACCAGTTGCAGATTCAACTATCCCTTCAATCAAGCCCATGTCCTTAGTAACATCTTGCATTGGGGCGAGGTATGGCTGGAACTGTAATTGACGATTAGTGTCTGCTGTTAAAGCTGCGATGCTTTCGGGCGTTAACGGTGAACCGACGTTAGCCATCGAAATGGCGCTTAGTTCTTCAATAGTTTTTCCGCTTTGCCAAGCTGCTTGCAAATCTCTTGCGTTCTTTAAATCTATTTCGGCAACAACTCGATCCCCAGGAAGTGCTGCCGTCAAACCAGCCACAGGAGCTGCTCTTTCACCAACTGGCGCTGCACCCATTTCAGATAGTTGGCGCTTATAATAATCTTCAGCGCGCTGCACACCTGTTAGGAATTGATCGAGACTTTGGTTGGGGTCAAGGTTTGCAATAGACGCAGCCAATCGCGCTGCCTCAGTTTCGGTATTAGCTAACGAAGCCATACCTTGCGGATTCAACTGTGCAAGATAAGCCATCTGGTCTTGAATTAGATTGCTACTTACCAGAGATAGCGCACCCTCTAAATCCGCTCTGTTCTGACCAAGCACTGCGCCAATAACTGGAGTTTGGCGGACTCTGCCAGCGGTCTCACCAACTGAAAGCGATTGCTCTGCAAGTTTACGAACATTCTTCAGTGCATCTAATGCTGAATTAATCTGAAATGCGCGATTGGGATTTTCAGCAGCAAGCTTTGGTGTTGGTTGTCCACCAACATCCTTAAACTCTCCTGTTACTGCGTTCACCTGATAAACGCGATTAGGATCAAGCCCAGCAGCAGCCTTTTGCTCTGGCGTAGCTATGGAAAATGTTTCCGTAGGCTTTTCTGGCTTTTCAGGCTTTTCAGGAGCAGGGGGCACATAGACGCCACCATCTACTTGCTGCGCCTTGCTGGGCTTTGCAACAATGGCAGAACCTTCCCACCAATTTTCTTGAGTAGCCATCTTAATTTCCAATCACAACGTGCCAGTGTGGGCCAGTAGCATTTTTAGACGGGTTCTTCACCTCGTCACGAGCTTCGATAATTTTATAACCAGCATTCTTAATGGCGGAAATATATTCCTTAAACGTCACCCCAGGTATTGGCGCAATATCAACTGCTCCCTTAGTGCGAGCGTGATAAGATCTTGGGTTGGCTTTAGACAACGGATCATTTGGCCCACGATAGCCAGATGTTATCCTTGCATTAGGGAATAGCTCACCAATCACTTTGCTACCATCAGCGAAAGTTACCAGACTGCGTTGTGCTAGTCTGACCTCCTGGCTTTTCACGAGTTACACCATTTGGATCAATAAAGATTGAACCAGGAGGCAACTTATCAAATTCTTCTTTAGTAGTTGGTTGGCGCGGTGGCCCCTTCTGCAAATTGCTAGGCAATGGTTGTCCACCTAAGATTGCCGTTAGACCTTCTTCGCTACCGCTATAAAATCCACCGCCTGGAAGTGTTGTGGTGATCTTGGTGCGTTCTCTTTTTAGAGCGTCTTTAAATTCGGGAGTGCCTGGAACAAATCCCTCTGCAACAAGTTCTTTAATCGTAGATGTGTCCAGCTTAACTGCACTCTCTGCAATCAATTTATACCCTTCAGGGTCGATAGCATTATACAACGAACGGGCTGCGAAGTTGTCATCCATACTAGAATTGAGCGCCATTTTTGCGGCAGCATCAAACTTTTCTGCGATGTCTGTGCGGTTAGAGTTTCTTGCAGCTTCAGCACCTCTTGTATAAATGCTTGCAACTTCCTCTGGCGTTTTACCACTATCCTTTGCGATAATAGCATCGTTCAAAGTGCTTCCATATGTGCGCCGATCATTGCTTGCTAGGCTTTTTGAGAACCTATCAAGGTCTGCGCCATACAGCGGATATTTAGCATATAGGGCCGACAGCTTTTCAGGCGTTGGATTTTTAGCAACCTCTTGCGCTTCTAACGAGAAGTTTCTTGTCTCGTTAGCTTTTGCCTGATCCGCTGCCGCAGCAGCCCTTGCAGCATCAACCTTTTGCTGATTTTGATATGACTGAACACCCGCCAGAAATAATTCTGTGGTTGACGGTGTACCAAGTGAATAATCGTAAGGTTGTACCATTTTCAGAAGCCCATAGATTTGGAGGCAGACATACCGCCAAGTGTTGACAATAGATTGAACGGCCCGCTTACGGCCTTGCCAACCCCTAATGCGCTTCCAGCCCTTGCAGCGCCAGCTTGCCCTAATAGATCCGCAATGCTTGTAGCCGACTGCATACCAGCAGTTCCAACACCAGCAGCCGATTGCTGACCTAGCGTAGTCATTCCACCAAGTTTACCATATTGTTGCTCAAGAAACTGATTAAGTAATGCGGGGCTAAACTGCGCTAATGCGCCTTGAACATTGCCGCCGCGAAGTCCGCCAGTTGCTGATGCGTTTTGAAGAATAGATGTTTCACCCTGCTGGCGCAAAGCTTGAAAGATTGGGCTTTGCTCTTGCTGCGATACATAAGCCTGTTGCGCTTCTGGGCCTCTAAGCCCTAGAGCGCCCATCTGAGCTTCTAAAGCAGGGCCACCGGCAGCAACGTAAGGAGCAAGCAAAGTTCGCATTTCTTCGCGTGCTGCCCGTTGCTCTGCTGCGCCAGCGTCTGCGGCTCTGGCTTGTATCTTACCAGCCTTGCTTGCTGACATTGCACCAATACCCGCACTACCTAATGCGCCTACGCCAAGAGCGATTGCTGCCGCTGTTCCAATAGCCATCTTACACTAGCCTTTTAATAAATGAGTTTTCGCTCGGTTTGTATCCATTGCGGATATAAAGGTTTGCCATTCTTTTGCCATTCAGCGCACTAATTGACTTCATTTGGATTGAAAGAGCGCCGCGATCCTTTGCTTCTTCTTCCATTCTCTTTTTCAATTTCATGCCAATGCCTGGATAGTTGGATTCAGAATCAGCCCACCAGAACAATTCTTCACAAGAGATATGCGAGTGATTAAAATACACTGGGCTTAGAACCAGCGATCCAAACGAAACGAATCTGCCCCCAACGTCAGCCACCATGCAAATGAAATTAGGCTGACCAATAAAGCCCTCTAGTGATAGTATGCAATCGTCTATGTCATACTCTAAAATGTCATCCCCAAATGCTTCTTCGTGAAATATTGCGCCAAGAATTGCAATTTGCTCCGCATCCTCAAAGGTTGCATGACGGATCATAGGCAAAGAGACTCTGCTTTGATAAGCTAATTCTGTATTGGAATTTGCGTTATTGTCCGTCATTTCAATCTCTCAAAATGGTAAGCCACAGGATGCTCTATAACGCTCTGTGGCAAAACCATATCACAATCAATCTTCAAATTCAAACTCTCGTTTATTGCGACACTAACCTTCCAGATGCGCGAATGTTGATTGCAGAAGCTGTTCCAGCAATTGTAGAAATAAACCCACCGATAGGTACTACATGACCTACTAGTTCAGGAAAGGTATAAGTCTCGCTAGGTAAAAGCGCCCTGCTCTTAACAATCAAGTTGTCGTTACCCGCAGTACCTGCAAGCGTCACAAGATTAACGCTAATAGTCGCAGTAACGCCGCTGTAATTAGTTGCAGTAAACTTGTCTATAATTGTCTGTACGTTAGTTGATGTGTACTGTGTTGTTTGTGATGCTTCCGCTGTTTTAGCGGGGATGATGTTACTAATAGATACTGCCATATCTGGTTCCTTATA
>Ga0181358_1000884_pt1 | contig 13669 bp, 23 predicted proteins | sample Fa13VDMM110SD_FD_130096 | JGI IMG/M metagenome (GOLD analysis project Ga0181358, IMG submission 130096) | Freshwater viral communities from Lake Michigan, USA - Fa13.VD.MM110.S.D | ecosystem: Environmental > Aquatic > Freshwater > Lake | place: USA: Michigan | collected 2013-09-24
ACGCCTCCTCGGAGGTGGGGTTTTGTTGATACTGGGCGTTCCACTGGAACACAGGCATAGATGCTTTAGTTCTACGCAGCATCTCCAAGGTGTACTGCTCGGGCCAGAGTGCCCGCTCTTCCTTGGTATTCTCGTTAAATATAGCTGGGAACTCAATGACGTCGTACTGATCGGCTTCTTCGTTCTGCACCATGTCTCGGATAACCCGACCTGACAAGTCATCTTGGTGCCACCTTGTTTGCACGATAGCTACCCGACCACCCGGCATCAGACGCGTTCGCGCTCCGTAGGTGAACCACTCGTAGGCTTTCTCAAAGACGTCGAAGTTTCCGTTGATGATGTCTTGTTCGTTATGTGGGTCATCCACCAATAGTAAATCTGCTCCCCGACCAGCCAGAGCGGAACCAACACCGCAAGCAAAGTATTCTCCTCCCACGTTTGTGTTCCATCTACCTGCGCTTTTATTGTCTGCGGCTAAAGTGACCGTTGGGAATATCTGCTTATAAGCAGGTACATCTATTAGATTCCTTACTTTACGACCAAAATCCACAGCCAAATCTGTGGTGTGGGACACCATAAGCACCTTTTTATCAGGGTATTTACCTAGAAACCACGCTGGAAAATAGATAGAAACAAGCTGGCTTTTACCGTGTCTAGGGGGGATATTGACGCAAATCCGGTCCTTTTTACCCTCTGCGATAGCCATTAGCTGGTCTGCAAGTTGTCTGTGGTGCTTACCAACCTTGTAATCTGCCTGCATTTTCTTGCAGAACTCTATCAAATCATCCCTACAAGCACGTGCCGAACGCCTATTCTCGAACTCATCGAGCACCATCTCTATCTCAGTGGCGTCAGTTTCTTCAAAAGCATCCAGATTCTGAGCTAAAAAGTCCAGTTCTGTGTCTGTCAGTGACGATAAGGGGTCACTCACCTGCATCAGCATCGGTTTTGGGGGTATCAAACCCCAGTTCTTTGTCCAAATCCACCGTTTCGCCGTTTACTTCGACAAGTTTGGCGTCTTCTATGTCCTTTGGGTGCATCAATCTGTGTATCTTTGAGCGAATACTGTTGACGAGGTCTTCCGTAGAGCGGTGGTTGACAGTAACTTCTGACTTTTCGGTAAAAAGACCCACGTCCGTGATCTTTCCCAACAGTTCTAGTGCACGTATCCTGATCTTGGCGTCCTCATTCTGGGACTCTATTAGTAGTTTGTTAGTTACTAGCAGTCTAATCTGTAAGGCGTTGTCCACCACACGCACGGAATACTCATCAAGGATACCCTTAACTTCTTTATATGTGGCAGGTGTGTACTTGGCGGACTGTTTGACGAGAGCCTTGTTAGCTTTCTCTTCATTTTCTGCAAGTTGGTAGACGGCTTGCTCAGCAGTAAGTCGTTCCTCCTCCGTCGGCTCTAAATCTAAGCCTAAGAGTTCTGCGCTGCTGCAAGCAGCAAGTGCTTTTTCCCTAAAGTTAGCAAACACGGAATAGTCTTCCGGGAAAGGTATTGCTAAATCAGGTTCAATTTGTAGTTGCATCTTGTCTTGTGTCCAGACTGGGATGCGTGAAATATATCACAAAAAATTTTTTTGCCTAGGTACTTAAAAAACATGACGGGGGGTGTTCCTATATTTAGTACCCGCCGAGACGTACCTATTTTGTAACATACCTTAACATGTTTTTTATATTGTACGCTTATCGCTTGTAGCTGCACGTTGCAGAACAATGTATGTTTTGATGGCTTTTAGTGCCGAATTTGAAAGCTAGGGTAAACCCTGTATAAATTTAAAAAACTAGCTCTGAATTTGAAAATTTGGGCTTTGAGTGTGGAAAATAGCAAACCTATGCGGCGGTATGGAACCAGACGCAAAAAGCGGGGGGTGGGGTCTCGCTATGGGCTGAAATCGTTTTTGCCCCATGTAGTCGCTGGCTACATAAAAAGCCTATTAAACTCTATTAAATTCTATTATCCCTTGACTTACCATAGTAACTTGAGACATAATAGAGTCACTCGGTAGGGAATAGGTCTTTATCGGGTGTTTAACTTAACTAAGGAAATGCTATGACAAACAAGTCAAACGCTCTCGCCCAAGCCACTAAGGTCTTGACTGGTGCAACTACTAAGGTAACGCCATTGGTGTTGTCTCTTAAGACATTCGAGTTAACTACTCTGACAGTCAAAGGGGACTATGCACAAGATGCTAAGTGGAAAAAACTCGCTGATGCATACCATGCAGATAGCATCACAACTGCTATGCTTGAACTGCCTAAAAAGGGCGAGACAAGTAAATTTGCAGACCTGCATACGCAGATTAAGTCTGCCATTGTCTTATCTTTCGAGAAAGATACTCAGGAATTACTTGCGAAAGAGTCTAAGACTCTCAGCGAGATAATGCAAGGCACCAAGGCACATTGGATTCGTCAAATCGGTTCCAAGTATTCTAAGATACAGACTCACTTGCTGAAATTCGAGAATGTAGAGAATGGCGTAGTTGCTGAGAAAACAACGACACCTAAGTTGCCCAAGTCGAAAGAAGGTCAAGTATGCTACTACTTAGACCTTGCAATAAGAGTGATGCAAAGCATGGAGACACCTAAACAAGATGTCACCGGCGATATCAAGACCTTGACAATAGTTAAAACTAACTACACTGCAAAAGCCTAAGAGATTAGGTTCCACTAAGCCCCCTGAGAAATCAGGGGGTTTTTTTTCGCCCAAAATTTCCCATTTTGTCAAAACATATTTAGGTAGTCCCCGACTACCTATTGATACCAGTGATTAGCGGTAGCGTGTAGCACAGGGTGTGGGCTCGGTGGGTGTGGCGTGCGTTAGGTAGTTGGCTATGTAGTCGCGGGCTACAAGATGTTATGTAGTCTCAGGCTACATAATGATGCCAGTGATTAGAAGAAGCGTAAAGCACAGGGTCGTTTAGTCACATGGCTAGGTGTTAACCTGTGCACAGGTTAACAGTATTTTCTGCGTTTGTCAAGTAGGGATAAACCCTACCCTATTGTTCCCCCAAAATTTGCATTGAACCTAGTAATGAACCTGCAAGAATGTAGCATCCATGCGCTCTGTACCTTAGTTCCTAATGAACCCAAGCAAAAGTGTGTTTGGCAAACTCAACAAAGATATTTCTGCACGAACTTCTCTAAGACCCCCTTCTACTCATTTTGGACATCACACAATATCCTAGGTTCATTATACAAAAAGGGTACACTATATATAAATCAATAACTTACATACCTCCACTACAAGAACTAATAGGAACTAATAGGAACTAATATAATATAATAAACTTTAATAGTTTAAAGGCTTTGGAAAGCTTTGAAGAAGCGTAAAAACTTGACTTCGTGCCTGTTCTGTGCTACAATAGTATTCAGTTGGTTAGAAAAGTATCTAGAAAGTTCTAGAACACCAACTGATGTAGTCGCAAGACTACACAATTTAAGGAGAAAGACTATGCGAGTTGATATGAATAACACCGCCCGTTTCGTGTCCATTGAAGAGGTCGGCTTGGAGGAGAGTTCGCAAGATGAGCCCATGCACGGCGTCCACTACTGTGCAGATGGCAGTATCTATTCCTATACCAACTGGTTCTACGATGGCGACGAGTCAGCGTTTGAACTGCACTAAGTAGTCTGCGACTACACCAACCCCCTTAACAACTTAACAGGAAAACGATTATGAAACACAACACACTATGGGAAGCGCAAATAAGTGCATACCCCGATTCACTGAGACTGACCGACACACAAATGCTAGGCGCATTACGCACCGCAATACCTGACTGGGTTGCCGAGAGTAAGTATGAGGATTGGGACAACTACGCAGCCCGCTACGAAATCAATGAGTGGTATGCGCCCTTGTGGTATCGGGATTGGCGAGAGTTACAGATTGAGCAAGCCCGTGCAAGGTGGGCACGCAATGCGTTCATGTATCGGGCACAGAACACACAAGGGTTTTTCTATGCGTGTGTCAAACGCCCTGATGGGACATACCGATATGTCGGGTTTCGTGATGGGTTCGAAGAGCAAGACTATGCGTCGGGCTTTGATGGTATGGAATACACACCGCAAGGAGAAACACTATGAGCAAACTACACCACTATTGTCGGACATGTGCCGACGCCGTAGACCCGCGCCGTTGGGCGTTGGGTATCAAGTTCTGTATGCCATGCGGTGACGAGATTGCCAAGCAACGCAAGTTCACCGTCGTGCCTATGAACAAATCAAACTACATTGCGTGCTTCGAGATGGAAACCCTTAAACAACTTAACCCCAAGAGGACAACATGAAGCACGGAGACAACAGCACCTTGCTCTGCCAAGACTGCTCAACCCCATTATTCCGTTGGTTCTTATCACGAATCGACTGGGTGCGAATTCTTAAACAACAAGGAGAAACAACATGAAACTAAGAACAAGAAAACATAAAGCGTACGGCAACACAACATACGACGTCGACTTTGGAGGTGCGTTTAGGCGTGGGTTCAAGGACAAGCGATGTGCCGAGTATTCGAAAGGGTGTGCCGTGTGTGAATACTGGCGGTTCTTTGACGAGAAGAACAAGTTCCCAAGTTCATACCGCGAGTACCAAGAGTTTCAAGGTGCAGAGTTCTATCCGTGGTTAGCCACATCAACAAACTAAGTAGTCGGCGACTACACAACTAAGGAGTAATCATGCAAACAACCAAAAAAGAAGTTACCACAGGTGACATTGTGTACCTCAAGGGTAAACGCTATGTAGTCACGTCGTTCTTTGGTCAGCGTCGCAAACTGCACGACGGCGAGATGCAAGAGGTCGATTATGTCGGACTGCAGTCAGCGTGCGAGCGACGCTACAACGTCAGCGTGCCAACTTACGCATTGGAGAACTAACATGGGATACAGAAGCCAAGTAGCCTATCGAATAGGTTTCCCTGATAGAAAAATCCTAAACGAGTTCATCGCCTTGGTGATGATGAAGGGTGGACTTGAGAAAGAAGCCCTAAGCCAATGCCAAATTGAGTTACCCGATAACGGGCGGGTGGACTGCTTTATCAACTACTACGCCGGAGATGTTAAGTGGTATCCAAGCTATGCGGATGTGCAAGCACACACATGGCTATACAAGTACGCAGTAGAGCGTTTCCCGAATGACTGTGCGTACAACTTCATAAGGATAGGCGAAGACCGTGATGACATTGAGCAGGAGGACGATGGCGTGATGAATGATATGCACGACTCCATCACTCAGGATATGTATACGGTCACAACCATAGAGATGCCATTCAGCCATGACTACACACCCATAGGCGACGCCCTAAGCATAGTGGAGGAACAAGATGCAAAAACTTGACTTGGGTAGTAGGTTGTGGTATACTATGTCATACGGTGGTAAATCGTATGAAGCAATGTGTTTTTAACTTAACAGGAGAATCAAATGGAATCAACGATAACGCAATCAGGTAGTCCAGCGACTACAACGGTAGAACAAATGCCAAACATCTCAACACCAAGTATCAGCAGTAGCGCAATGCTTGTGGAACTGAACATCTCAGTATGGACAGGACGCAAGTACGACAAGGGTGTCTCAGCCGAGATAGATGTGCAGAAGCATGCAACAACCCGTGCCGGTAACTATCACAAGAAGCTTTTCGCAGACGAGCCGTTGTTCGACGCAATAGGTAAGTATGCGGGTAATGCACGGACATACCACTACTTTGGGACTATGCCTTGGTCAGACTCAGGTCTACGCTTACTCACGACAGCCATGTACTTTGACTACCACAAGAAGGTAACAGGCATGGCGCAAGAGTTCGACATGTTGGTGGATAACTTCCTAGTCGAGTACGACACCATGGTGGCACGAGCACAGGGAAAACTCGGGACATTGTTCAACCAAGAGGACTATCCGGCGAAGGACGAGGTGCAAGCCAAGTTCAAGTTTGCGGTCAAGTATTGCCCCGTGCCTGATGTGGGCGACTGGCGTGTGGACGTGGGTAATGAAGCACAACAACAACTCAAGGAGAGTTACGCCGAGTACTACAAACAGAACCTCGAGGACGCTATGCGTGAGCCATGGCAGAGAACACATGATGCCTTGAAGAGCATGAGTGAGAAGTTAGCCGGAGACAAGAAGCAGATATTCCGCGACACATTGGTAACAAATGTGAAGGATATGTGCGACTTGCTAGAGAAGTTCAACATCACAGGAGACGCCAAGATGCGACAAGCACGCATGAAGATAGAGGACGCACTGCTCGGGGTAACACCTGACGCCTTGCGTGAAGATGATTACTTGCGCTTAGATACCAAGTCTAAGGTCGACGCATTACTCAAGGAGTTCACATGGTAAGAAGTTTTTTATGTAGTCTACCGACTACTCAATTTGGATCGAAGTTTTAATTTATCAACAGGAGAATGACTATGAAACAGACAGCAGAACAACTTTTCGCACAATCAATCGAGGAGTGTGCTGAATCCATCATGGCTACGGGTCACATCGTAACTACATTGGTACAGGGTCACATGGGTACAGGCAAGAGTTCAATCTTGAAGATGTTAGCCCAACGACTACCTAACCATGTGCCGTGCTACTTTGACTGCACGACTAAGGACTTGGGCGACTTGATGCTACCTAAGATACTAGGCGCAGATGACGACAGTCAGTATGTCAAGTTCGTACCTAACGAGGAGATGGGTATGCACCATGACAAGCCAATCATCTTAATGATTGATGAGTTTGGTAAGGCGAATCCATCCGTGAAGAACGGCATGATGCGTATTATGTTAGAGCGCACCATGAGCGCTAAGGCATTGCACAAGGACTCGATAATCTTTGCGACTACTAACCTAGGTGCAGAGGGTGTGGGTGACTTGTTACTACCTCATCACCGCAACCGTATCACGGTCATCCGTATGAAGAAGCCTAACGCTACATCATGGATAGAGGACTTTGCATTGAACGCGGGTATTCATCCATCTCTAATCATGTGGGTCAAGGAACATGGCGAGCAACTATTCCAATCGTTCGAGGACATTGACAAGCCCGACGACGATGTAGGTGGCAATCCATATATCTATCATCCGCAAGCACAACGCCCCGCATTTGTCACGCCTCGTTCTTTAGAACTTGCATCTCATTGGCTGTGGGCTAAAGACAAGCTGTCTAAAAATTCGTTGAAATCCAACTTGATGGGTACGATTGGTGCTCGTGGTGGTATGGACTTGGAAGCATACATTGACTTGGTAGACCAACTGCCAAGACAAGATGAAATCAAGACTAGCCCAACGACGGCGAAAGTACCTACAACATCATCTGCTGTGGTCATGGTTGTGTACCGTGCTCTGGCGACGATGAACAAGGAGTTCATTGACCCATGGATGGAATACTTGAATCGCTTGGACAAGGAAGCGCAGAGTTTGTTTGTCATGCAAGTGCGCAACCCCAAGTATCAAAAGCAATCTATGGTGATGAACAACGGTAAGTTCACTAAGTGGTGCATGGAGAACAACTTCATGTTTGGTGCTGATAAGAAGTAAGAGTAAATTAATTTAAGGAGAAAACATGTTAGTAATAGGTAAACCATTGACAGCCAATCAGCGATTGTTCAAAGCAACGACTGACCTCATTGGCAGAGACGAGTTCATTGCGCTTGCGGGTGTGCTCATGGTAGGAACTAAACAGGTAGTCGACGGGCTACCTACGGCGTGTACCAACGGACGTGATGAGATGTATGGGCGTGAGTTCGTGGACTCATTGACTGATGCGGAGTTACGGTTCTTGATGTTGCACGAGTGCTATCACAAGATGTATCGTCACTTGACAATATGGGAACATCTGTATGAGATAGATGCGGGGCGTGCTAACAAGGCGACCGACTATGTGATTAACCTCAAACTCATGGAGACTGACGCGGGTAAGTCGGGGTGGATTGTCATGCCCAAAGGTGGGTGCTATGACCCGCAGTATGCAAACATGAGCGCAAAGCAAGTGTTCGATTTGCTCGACGCATCTGACGATGAAGATGGCGGTCAAGGTGGGAACACTGGTTTCGATGAACACGACTGGGAGGGAGCGAAAGAACTCTCCAAGGAAGAAGCCGAAGAACTCGAGAAAGAAATCGACGAAGCCGTACGCCAAGGTGCATTGCTTGCGGGCAAGATGGGGACGGGTGGACTACGCGACATAACAGAACTTCTTGAGACAAAGAAGAACTGGAAGGAGTTATTCCGCGACTACATGACTGCCACATGCTCAGGCAAGGACTACTCAACATGGCGCAGACCTAACCGCAGATATGTTGGTATTGACATGTTGATGCCAAGTTCTGTCAGCGTATCAGTAGGAGAGATTGTGTTGGGTATCGACGCATCGGGTTCTATCGGTGTGAATGAGTTGAGCGCGTTCTTGACCGAGGTCAAGGGTATATGCGACCAAGTGCATCCAAGCAAGGTTCATATCTTGTATTGGGATACCGAAGTATGCGGACATGAAATCTATCTGCAAGATGATATTGGGAACATAACCAAGTCTACTAAGCCCAAGGGTGGTGGTGGTACGGCGGTCGAGTGTGTGCCCATGTATCTTAACGAGCACGGCATCAAGCCCGAATGTGTTGTCGTGTTAACCGATGGCTACTTAGGTGGGTCATGGGGTCAATGGTCTGTACCCGTGTTGTGGTGCATACAGAACAACAAGTCTGCCAAGCCCGACACAGGCGTGGTGATTCATATTGAGTAGTCGACCGACTACATAACAGGAGAATGAAATGAAAACATGGAAAGGCGTAGTAGTAACTACATACCAAGAAGAAATCACGGTGCTGGCTGACACAGAACAGGAAGCCGAACTGTTGATGTATGAGGAGGCTAACCCTATGGGGGATAGCGCAAGTGGTGAGATGGAAGTGTATGACCTAAAAGAAGTAAAGGAGAAAGCAAATGATTGAAGTATCTATAACTGAGATGGTCTTGTTTGTGTGGGCGTCTATCGCAACGGGGCTGTATTTCAAAACCAAACAGGAGGAACACATGGTGCGAAAAGTATTCATGCACCTGATTGAGAACAAGGAAGCGCGTGACGAGATGGTCAAGCAATACGAAATGGCACAACAAAGGGGGGATATATGAGAATAAGTTCTTTTGACGAAGCAGTCGCACACTACAACGGAGTAATACCAATCAGAGGTGCACGACTATCGGATGACTTGCGTCCAATGAATGAGCGTCGCCGTTGGTGGGAACGCATAGCCAAGATTGACGAGAACAAGTACGTGTTACTTGACGGTAACTGGGTATGGCGTAACAACAATACCGATACATGGTTGAAGACTTGTCCAATCATGTGGGAACGCAAGGAAGATGGTGACTACCTCACGATACGCAATCACCCAAACGAGGCGTATGGTGTATCACGCTATATCTTCTTACAGCGATACCTACCAAGGGAGATGTGGTTTCACTACGGCAGTGATGGTAAGCATTACGTCGAGTATGGCGGTGTCAATAATTTCCTTGCCAAGTTCAAAGGCGATTTCGACGTGCAAACAAATGGATGGGTAATAGAAGCTGACCACAAGATTGTGTTCAAGAATGAGGACGGCAAGTTCATTCGTGCCAACGAACTACAACCTAAGAAAGTAATGCGTATAGACAAGGAGGTAGATGCACATTACTCGGGTAAGTTGCGGGAGATGTGGGACTGGATGGGTGTGGTGTTACCAATCATGGGGGAACAGTTGCGTGCCAACAGAGATGATTACGTCAAAGCATTGACTGAGAAATCTTCAACCTATTGGCGATGGGAGAAAAACTTGAATGTAGATGAGATGCGCGCAATACTAGATGACGCAGAGCATCCTAAGCGCGTGGCACTAGCCGTGGTGTTAGCAAATGTAGGTGATGCAGTGATAGATGGACGATTCGCCCCGCAACCTGACTCATTCAAGAAAGCACGCAATGCGGTGCGTAAGGTGGCAGACGTATATCAAACAGAGATGTGTTAACAAACTAAAGGAGAATGGAAATGGCTAAGTTAAAAATAATGAAAGACCTAATCACGGATACAAATGTCCGTGGAAAGATTGACCGTGCAGTAGAGACTGCCAAGGAGATAGGGTGGACAAGTTGGTTCAATGGCGTACCCGTACAGCCGGAACTTGAGACGTACATGAACATGCTGTCTAACAACATGAAGCGTATGAAGTTTTATCCCGTTGAGTTCACGCAAGTATGGAAGACCCATGTAGACGGTACTCATACGCACCACTTCATCGTTGACGAGTTCAGCGCGTACATGGACGAGTATCCGTTCGACTTAGGTCGGGTGGGGTATAGGAACTACTCAGTAGATGGGGATGCCAATACCTATGGTGTATACAGCCGTAAGATTACCAACGCCAAGTACCGTGGTAGCCGTGACCAATATCACATGATGCTGACTAATGATATGAAGAAGGCGGTCAAACTAGCCAACACGTATCTTGTGCCGTACGCAACGAGAGAACTTGCTACGGCGTACTACAAGCACATGCAAGCACATGTTGAATCCGTGCATGAGCGAGCACGCAATGCCGCGAATGAGGTGGTGTCTAACATCCGAGGTGACTCCAAGGTCATACTGGCAGAGTTGATGCACTTGAAATCTATGGGTGTCAAGTTCAAGACAGACGAGTTCATCAAAGCATCCGAGAAGATAGAGGACGCATACAACCTAGCACGAGAGGAAGCACAGCGCACAGTCATGGCATTGTTCGTGCGTTTCCGTAAGGTGGGTGAGGATACCTATGCGGATGTACAGCAAGCAGACGACGTACGCAAAAGCTATAACGCTCCAAGGATAAGTAGCCCGTCGACTACATACTCTATGTCGGACTTACCAGAAGACATAGTAAGAAGCATATCTGTCCTTAGTATCTTAAATGATAAGCAGTATGTACCCCGTGTTGGGCAGAAGATAGACGAATACACCTACTGGATAGAAAGGGGTTAATCATGGCAAAACCTAAAGACAAGGACATGCACGGTCGTATTCTGTATGACCTAGTGTTCGAGGAGAAGCGCGAAGGGACACATCTCATAGTCCCTCAGAAAGAAGTTTTACGTATTCTTTCCATGATTAAGGAAGAACCAATTTACCGGATTAGGGTAAACGACGACACAACGGTTGATATAGATTGCTATGATTTGCTAGAAAACTTTGCACCGGAACTAGAAAAGTCGTATGATAGCGTTCAAGACTTACCGGAATGGGCACAGTCGAAACTAGCAGTTCTTATGGTGCTAGACGTCACTAAGCGGAACGAAGAAATCCGTGGTGTAGGTAAGCGTATCAATAACAATATATTTTGGGTTTTCAGAGGAGAAGATGATGGCGTCAACGCCGGAATCGAGAGTTAAGAAATCCGTACGCCAAGTGCTTGATGCGCTTGGCGCTTACTATGTGATGCCAGTGACAGGGGGTTACGGCAATCAGGGTGCGCCCGATTTCTTAATTTGCCACAACGGACTTTTTTACGGCGTGGAATGCAAAGCCGGAAAGGGTAAGACGACTGCTCTTCAAGACTTGAACTTAAAAAGGATTGTTCAAGCGGGGGGTGTTGCCTTAGTAGTGAGGGAAGATGACGTCAAGTATCTTTCTAGTCTTTTAACAACAGGAGAAAATAATGTCAAAGCGAACAACGAAGATTAAACAAGTTAAAACTCTTATTGATGCTAACCCAAGCATCACACCTAAAGAGATTGTTGAGCAGACGGGTATAAGTCTCTCGCATGTGTATGCCATACGGCATGTTATTAAAAAGAAAGCAAGTAGCCCGCCGACTACAAAGAAGGCTCGCAAGCCCCGCAAGAAAACATTCACATACAAAGCAACAGGTATGGGTGGTGTGCCATTCGCTAAGAACGTAGAAAACCTTGAAGAAGAAATCGTGCGCCTAAACGATTGGTGCTTGCAATGGCGTAGGAAGTGTGAAGACTTGCGTGAGGAGAACGAGAAACTTAAAGCGCGTGATAGCTACGAACTGAAGTACATCGGGACTTTAGCAATCATTGCGTACCTTGAGGAGAGACTCGATGGGAAGGCTTAAAGAGATGCTACTAAACACACAACCACTAGACCCCGTAATGACACTTGATGATGCAGTCAAGGGGTGGAAAGTAACTATCGCCGACAAAGGGGGCTACTGCCCCTGCTGTGGGAAATGGGGCAAGGTATACAGACAGAAGATATCCGAAGCCATGGTCAAGTCGCTATTGTGGATGGCGAGTAATCATGGTGAGGACTGGATTGATATGCCACGCCAAGCACCACGGTGGGTGATACAGACCTACACATTTGCAACTATGCACTGGTGGCACTTGATTGAGCGCATGCCAATGACAGAAGGCGTAGCTGTGGGCGAAGATGGTGTAGGACAGGAGAAGAAGTTTAGTGGTTACTGGCGCGTAACAACTAAGGGCATGCAGTTTGCTCGAGGACTTCTCCAAGTGCCTAAGTACATCTATGTCTACGACAACAAGTATATGGACGCAAGCACCGAGACTATCTACATACGACATTGTTTTGGTGAGGAGTTCAACTACGATGAAATCATGTCTACAACTTGGACTGATGGGAACTACCAATGAATGACGAAGACTTTAGAGATGCGTGTGCAATGCTTGCTATGTTGGGATGGATTATCAATGGTGACAACGCACCCGAGATGATTCCCCACATGGCATGGCGTACTGCTAACCGCATGGTCGAGACACGCTACAACCACGAAGATGAAGTGGACGAAGGTATCGTTGCTATCAAGAAACGTAAATACACACGAAAGGGGGAAGCATGACACTAACAATGGCGTGCATGAAATGTAATCGCGCGGTTGAGGTGGGCACGCTGTGCCCCACTTGCGCTACACCAGAGGACGAGGAGTTCAACCGCATAGAACGCGAATCTCGTGTTAAACAAGACTATGTGCGGGACATGAAACAACCATCAAGAGAGCAACTAATGGCAGAGGTCGCTGTGCTAACTGAGTTGGTGCGTGTCTTGTCTGACAGAGTTAAAGAGTTGGAGGGTAAGCAATGATTAAGTACGACAACTACGATGAAGCAATCATCGGTCCTGCCAACATATGGCGTGATAACACGACAGTAAGTGTTCTAGTTTATGACGCAGAAAAGATTAGAGCGATTCTTATGAAGAGAGATGGCATGGAGCCGGACGAAGCTAGAGAGTTCATTGAGTTCAACATTGAAGGCGGGTACTTAGGTATTGAGACTCCGGTGTTGGTATGGACTGAGGACTTATGGGATGAAGAATCATGACTGACTGCCCTACCTGTGAGTACCACAAACAACGCGCACAGATATGGCGTGATGAAGCATACAGACTATCGGGGCATCCGTTGCCTGAGCGTGAGCCTGTGTTGGAGGAGCGAGAGGCGTGTGCATTGATTTGTGATGCAGTAACTCAAGACATGAGCCTTGGCCCACTTGAAAAATATAGAGCGGCAGAAATTGCAAAATTAATTCGAGCAAGGGGACAAGCATGACTGAAGAAGACGATGACATCCAAGACTACAAGCGACCTTGGATTGGTTTGTCTGAACAAGACATCAACGAACTAAAACACAACCTACCCGACCTCTACTATTGGGTTGATGTAGTCAGGGCAACGGAAAAGAAACTCAAAGAAA
>Ga0181358_1000885_pt1 | contig 13668 bp, 16 predicted proteins | sample Fa13VDMM110SD_FD_130096 | JGI IMG/M metagenome (GOLD analysis project Ga0181358, IMG submission 130096) | Freshwater viral communities from Lake Michigan, USA - Fa13.VD.MM110.S.D | ecosystem: Environmental > Aquatic > Freshwater > Lake | place: USA: Michigan | collected 2013-09-24
CCTCAAGGTACTTAACAGGTAGGTTATCTTCTAACCATTGAACTGCTTTAATATGATTAGGGTTCTTCTCGTCATAAAACTTGAAGAAGTTGTGTAAGTCGATACGTGCCATTAGTTTTCTCCTTATATATCAATCGAAAATGCGACCCCAACCATCGCTGCCGCCGGGGCACCAACGATGCTTAAGAACTGCTTTGGTATAAACGGTCTTCTTACCGTTTGTTACTGGTCCAGTATAGTTGTCGTTCAACGAACCATAAGGATCATTAACATAGTATCCTTTACCATCTGGTGTCTTACCAATCACTACACACATGTGCCCACCAGTAGGTGAAGAAAGAGAACCCCTGTGAAGAATACCAATAACAACAGGTTTCCCAGCATCCAAACTCTTATCAATATCAGAGAAAGAAAGATTGTAACTAAAGTGTGACTTAACACCATAACCTTGTAGAACTTTGGTTTGAACTGAGTGATCAGTTGTGTCACCAATGGCAAATACTTTCTTAACATACTCATCATCACCTTTGATGCTTCCTGGTTTGAGAAAAGCAAGGCACATAGCGCACGATGAAGAGTTGCAAGTTCTATGTGCATCTCTATAGTTGTCTACTTGATTAAAGTAGGGAACCGCCAATACTGATGGTGTTGGTGGTTTTGTTCTGAACATTCCTATCCACTCTGTTTCAGAATCATCAAGGAATTCAACAGGTAGGTTATCCTCTAACCATTGAACTGCTGCTACATGATTTGCATTACCATCATCATAAAATTTGAAAAAGTTATGAAGATCCAGTGTCATTTTACCTCGTCTGTAACACTATCCTATTTAGATGATGCTGTTTTTATTAACAAAACAACAATAGAAATTAAAAAATAAACTTGAAAAATATGATAGATCATCTATATAAAAGAAAATCCCCACCCGTATTTAGAGTGAGGATAAGTATTATTACTTATTTGTGTTAGTGTTTTAAAACACGCCGGGAAGAATCTGCCCAGTCGTGAGATAAGTTCCAACTGCGATTACGAAACCAAGCATAGCGAGGCGACCATTTAAAATCTCAGCCTCAGGGGTAAATCCGAATTTCATTTTAGTTCTCCTTAATAAGTTTCTGAAAGTTGATTGATTGAGTGTGCCAACAATATAAAGAAGGCAACACTGGTTGTTGTAAAAATAACTTCGGACATCAGAAGAGACCAAAGAATAGTTTACCAGTGGCAACATAAGACACGATGCCTGCAATGAATCCTAGCATTGCCCAACGACCGTTAGCAAGTTCTGCTCGTTCGTTATGAGTCATCATACCATACTTGATGGCATCAGCATCAGAGATGTACATTGTAGGTTCTTTAGCAAACATATTTTGTTGCCCACGATCATTAGTCGTTACAGTCATTTTTTCGTTTTATTACGAAACATCACACAATTATATAGGAAATATAAAGGGGTGTCAAGCACCCCTGTTTATTATCCATTATTTGATTTTTCTATTCGATATGCCCTTCCTTGTTCATCAAATCCATCAATCTCAACATATTCTGTTTTTTTGTTAATGTCATCATTTGGAACTAAACAAAGATAAGGTCCAGGCATTCCTTCGTTACCAGAATAAGTTCTATATCCAGACATATGAAAATGAGAGGTTATAATTTGAAGACCTGGATTACGAATTTCATAATGTTCTGATATTAATTTTGCAATCTTATTATCACATCTAGGTTTTCCAAGATGGAAATTCATTTCGTCTGTAACTTTGATTGGGGTTTGAAATGCCCATACATCCTGAGATGATGAATTATTAAATGGTGCGATACACCATTCACCATTTTCACAAAATACTTCCCATCTAGTCAGAGCAACAAAGACCTCCAGAAGATTAACTTCTTTTAGATTTGATATAGTATCATCAAAAATAATATCTGCATTTGCAATTATACAAATTTGATTCTTTAAATTTGTATTACAAAACTCAAATAAATCCTTATATGTTGGTCTATCTTCTTTTTGGATTATTTCTATTTTATCAGACTTAAAGTTTAATTTGGAATCATCAGAAATAAAAACATATATCTTTTCAATATGTTCGTTTTCTAAATTCTCGTGAATACAAGTAATATATTCACTATGTCTCTGATAATCATCAGATCTAAAATATTCTATTAATAAATTCATTGAGTTTTAATCCAATCCATTAAATTTACTTGAGGTCTCCATCCAAAAATGGTTCTCAATTTTCCATTATTTGCAAGAGTAGTTCGTGACTCTCCAATTCTTGCTGGAATATTTATTTGATTTTCCGAAATGGCATTTGCAATTTCATTGATTGAGTAATTAATTCCATTGCCTACATTGTAAAGTTCCCCATAAAATTCATCATCAATATCTTTTGTTGCCGCAAGAATATTTGCTTGAACTACATCAGATACGTGTGTGAAGTCTCTACGTTGTTCTCCATCTCCAACGATTGTAAGAGGTTCATCATCTCTTCGTTGACGTAAGAAAATACCAATTACTGGAGCATACTGCCCTTTAATTGGTGACCTTTCACCATAAACATTAAAGTACCTAAAAATAACTGTTTTAAGTCCAAACAAGTCATTATACATTTTGCAAAGTTTTTCCCCTGCAACTTTAGATACCGAGTAAGGATTCAAACAATCATCAGGTTGATTTTCGTGATTTGGAGGTTTATTGAATCCATAACCAGATGAAGTAGAAGAATAAATTACTTTCTTCACTCCTGCTTCTCTAGCACACTGAAGAACAGTACAAGTTCCAACACAATTTTTTGTGACTGCTTCAATTGGATTTAAAATTGCTGGTTGAATACGTGATTCTGCGGCAAGATGAAAAACATAATCAACCCCATCATAAATGGGTCTAATTTTTTTATAATCACAAATATCATACTTATAATTTTGCGATTTATCATTCCAATAAAATTTTTCATTAGATTCTGCACTTTCATTATCAATTACTATAACTTCATGTCCAAGATTAATTAATTGATCAACTAAATTAGATCCTACAAATCCTGCACCACCCGTGACTAAACTTTTCATTTTTACACTATCGCACAATTTTATCATAATATTTTATTTGTCATCGATCCACAAACAATCGTTTTGTGTAAAATATTCGACCATTCTATAATTTTTACTCATCATATATTCTGCAATTGCTTCTTTTCTTTCATCATAAGTCATTTCAATCAAAAAATACTTTGGTCTATGTATCAAAAAGTCAAGTCCATTCAATACTGAAATTTCATATCCTTCAACATCCAAAGAAAAAAGATCTATTTTTTCTATTTTGTGTTTTTTTAGCAATTCACCAATAGTAATCGCAGGCACTTCAACAATTGGATGGTATCCATGTTCTTTTGCCCATTGATTATGGTCAATTAAATTTTTTTTAAGTTCAATCAACCTATCATCATTATAATCTCCATCATCACAAACACATGCGGTTAAACTTTCAGCATATCCAGTTTCATCAAAATTTCCTCTTATAGTTTTTTTATTATGATTTTTACCGACAAGAGCATAATTTTCAACTATAGAATTTTTTCTAGTTCTTCTACATTCAAGATATTTGTTAAAAATTGGTTCTACCAATAATCCTTTCCAATTTAAATCAAATTCATATAAAGCGGTATTTGATTGTGAAAGTCCATCATTAGCACCAGCTTCTATAAAAAATCCATTTTTATAATCAATATACTTTAATAATTTTAAATCTAATCCATGTAAACTATAAGATTGCATAGTACAACTCCTTTTATTTTTAATTTTTTAATTTTCTAAAAACAACATCTAATTGAAAAATTTGACCACATTCAAATTCATCTTCATTTGGATCTTTCCAAATATGTTCTTCAATAATTTCATGATCAGAAAATCCAATACTATTCATATATTCAACTATTTCATCAAACAAAGGACTTCCTTCATTATATTGAAGAATAGGAACTTCCATTATCAAATAAGAACAATTCTGAACTGTTTTCAATCCACCTTTTATGATATCCAATTCAGATCCTTGAGTATCAATCTTAATGATATCATATTTTTTATTATCTATTTCCTCTATAACTTCGTCCAAAGTATAAGTGTTTTTAATTATTTCTACACTCTCTTTGTAATGTCTTGTCCTTTCTTTGTAATAAGAAGTTCCCGTGCAACTTAAATTTTTTGGATTTAAATATAAAGTAACTTCTTTATTAGTATCACTCAAAAGAACAATACAATGATCAAATGGCAATTGCTCTAAAACGGATTCACATTCACTATTACCCTCTATCATCAATAAGTCTACATCTTTCCACAATGATCTGCAAAGTTTAGAAAATTCTCCATGATGTGCCCCAATATCTAATATTGAATTGGGTTTATATTTTTTGCTCAATTCTTTTAAGTAATCTTGTATATTCATAAGTAAATTTCTTTAAATTTTTGTACCAAATTTTCAGGAGAATGATCTTGATAGCAGTTCCATTCCAACTGATTTATTTCATTTTTATCTATATTCAATAAAATATGATCTATATCTTTTTTATTTTCATAATAGATGCCCTTTTCTCCTAAAGTATCTATATGATTCCTCTCAAGAGAATTATAATATGTTATAACAGGTTTATTTCTAATTGAAAATTCCGCACAAGATAAACCAAAAGATTCTCCAATATTTCTTGCATGTAACATTACATCTGAAGTATTAATAAATTTGACCTTTTCATTTAAATCAGCAGTTGCTTCGAGATATATTATTCTCTCATGTTCATAAAAAGGTTCAGTATACTGAAAAACAAACCAAATATCATTCCTTTTTTCTAAAGTTTCCACAATTGATTGCTTCACAAATGGAAGATCAAAGGTATCCCATCCACCATTTCTTCCAAAAACCAATGCATCTTTAGGAATTCCCAATTCATCTCTCATATCAAAACTATGATCTGGAAGATGAACTATATGAGGAACATAAGGTATTTTATAATCAGTTATTTTCGATAACCATTTGGATCCCATAGCATAAACATCACCATGAATCCATTCTGGTTTCCACCATCCAGATACTGAATTTATTAAATTTTTAGAACTTGAGGAAATAACACCATCAGGTTCACCTCCTTTTATCATAAAAAAAGAATCACATTTATTTTTATCTAAGATTTTGTCAATTTCACTTTTATCTTCATATCCAAAAACAGGAAATTCTTTTTCAAATTTTTTAATGACACGTTTATCATTAACACCATTTTTTAGATCGAACACAATAACTGGTTCAACATTAAGATAATGTCTAGTCCAATATGCCCAGTCGTAAATTACTACAGTTGTTCCTCTCAAACAAAGAGAATTATCATGAAATGCTATTTTCATAATATTAAAATATTCACATCAAATTTACTCGGATCAATATTTTTATACTTAATATTTTCCGAGTTTAAATGATAGGTAATCAAATTCTCTGGTGTCATACCATGCTTTGTATCTGCAATTCCCTCATTATAATACTTTTCAATTTTATTGTAAAGATCACAATAGATGTCCATAGCATTTGAAGAAGAAATTGCAAATTGATCTATTATATATTCGTAATTATCTTGACTATGAAATCCAACCTTAGTATGAATAAAAGGTGTTTCAATATACTCCTCTAAATTTATATTAAATTTTATCAAGTCACAATCAAATCTACACCTAATCACCAAATCATAAGAAGTATTGGATGATGCCGAATATTGATTTTTCAATTCATTCACTTTCATCACGGAAAATGCTTGACTGTATGGCGAAATAGGATTTCCTAATCCATAATTTGCAGGATATATCTTAAAATTTTTTTGTTTTTGATACATCATTGCCTTTGGTTTATATAAAGACATGATTGTTTCCAAAGCAGTTTCTTTATAGAAATAGGTTCTATTATAAGTTAATGTTGGATAAAATTCCAATTTTTTTCCAGAAAGTTCTTTATCCCACCAAGTATGAACAAAACAATCTACATCATATTTTGATAATATTTTATCATATAATGATTCATATCCCTCATCAAGATATCTTGGTTGTCCTGCAAAAAGTAATGCTATTTTCATTTTTTTCGTGGATATGGTAAATGCGATTCTCTTAAATATTGCATAATTAAAAATCTATAACTTTATTGTGTGTAATCTGAATAATTTTTAAAAATTTTAAAATATCTTCTTTGAGAAGATTAGAAGAATTCAATGCCTTATCGTCAATCAACACATCATAGTGGATTTTTCCCATTACAAGATGATCGTACTTCAGACCCCAATCATTTAGTTGCTGAATTGTTTTGGAATATAACTCACTGTAAATGAGTGCTACATTCCCTTTGTATTGTGACATTCCTCTTGCAGTATATATGATTATTTTATTACCCTCATCATAGAGAGAATTAACTAGATCAACTACAGATTGATTAGATTTGCAATAGTCATACTTGTTCGGACCTAGATGCTCGTATTTTTTTGGGCGATAACAAATAACATCATCAAGATCAAACGCAATAGTTTTTAGTTTGCTCATTTAAATACTCTAATTTTTTTCTAATATTATTTTTAATCACATTATCAGCATCTGGAAAATATGATTTTATAGTTTTTAAAAATTTTTCATCAGATAGGATGTAGTGGCAGCATATCATAACTAATTGTTCTTTTCTTATTTGCTTAACGTCAGATACCCACTTTTTCCACTTCCCAGAATTATAGCATATTTTATACAGTTTATCAAACAAAATCTTATCTTTCTTACATTCATTTATATAGTACTCAGACTCCACTTGCCCAAACTCAGGTGCAATATTAATCGAATCTAATCCCAATTCAAATCTGAGTTTAATGCCACAAGAATCAATTAGATAATCTCCATTATGTTCTTTACTTAATAAATCAAAAGACCTCGTAACATCAATAAAATTAAGAAGTCGTTCAACATTAAAACTTCCTGTATTTGTTCTTGTAGATAAATCTAATCCTGTTCCAGACTGAACCACTGCATATTTAATTTGTTTAAACTGCTCCTCTGTTAGAGACTTTTTTAAGTAGTTTAAAAATTTATTTAAATCCTCTGGACTATATTTAAATATTGCTTCTTCGGTTCCAACCTCATAGCATACATTGGGATTTAAATTCCAAAGTTTTTCTATAATATTTTTTGTTTTTATGGCAGATTGATCTACACTTTCAGAAATTCTAAACGGATCTATATGAATTAAATCCAAGTATTCACAATCAACAGCAAAGGACTTCATTCCATCATCAATTATCTGACCTTGATTTTCTCCACCATGATCTCTACAAAGAAGAATTTCTGGATTGCTGTTTCTTACATATTTGCAGAATTGATCGGTTCTCCAATTATTAACATATCCACCAGAGTAGTCAATCTGTCTTCTTGATGGTATAAATCCCACTTTGTTGCCAGTATCATTTGAAAATTCTATTACTGAATTTACAACATTTTCACTCATAGGTCCAATGAAAAACTTTATTTCATTAAATATCATAATCAATTCCAGTATAGATTTTAAATTGATGTATAGCCTGATTTAAAGATATAGTTTTTCCTTCTTGAGTAAATGGTCTACCGTCAATTATAATATTGTTTTCCACATTAACATCAATTGGTGTTGCATTGAAAATCCATTTATTTTTTAACTGGATTAATTTATTCCAATTTTGTCTATCAATTACCTCAAAATCTAGGTTCAATAACTCGCAAGTATATTGTATAGATTTACTAAACCCACCAGCACCAAGTATATAAAGAAAGTCAATGTCAGAATGTAAATTTTGTATGTAACTTTTTACTCCAGAGTAATCTGTATTATAAGCAACCAAGTATCCATCATTATTTACAATAGTATTACATGCCCCTATTTTTTGAACTTCATTGGATACTTCATCCACATAATTTAATGTTTCAACTTTAAAGGGCATACTGACTGCAAATCCAGAAATATTTAATGCTTTAACAGCATTAATTGATTTTTTAATATTATCAGAGTAAAAAGATTTATAAACAGCATTTATATTTTTTTTACTGAATGCACTATTAAAAAAGGTACATCCATTGTTTCCAGGATTAAGTGAAAACGAACAATATATTTTTGTATCCTTATCAACCATTTATTTCCTGGAGCATTTGTTTTGCTTTGAAAAATAAAACATTACCGAATACTTCTTCATGCAAGGCAGACATATTCAAAAAGATTAGAGATGTTATTGACTTTACTTTATTCAAATCATAATTACTATCAATTACCCATTTTTCATAAGTGTCTTTGAATTGATTCAACTTATCACTACTTACATATTGATATTCTACAATGTCTTTATCAATAAAGCAAGAGAAATTTTGTTCGTCCTTCATTAGTTTGTAGGACATAAGTATTCCACCATACATTTTTGCCAGATCATAATACACATCACCAACACTACTTCCGGCAAAATCTTGTCTCCAGTCTAACAAATAAAACTCATTATCTGTGCCACAAATAACATTATCAAATTGAAGATCACCATGAAAAAGTTTTGTTGGAATACCATCATATAATTTTTCCCAATTGAAGTTTTCAAGCAAATCATAAATTGGTTTTGTATTTACTCCATTTACAGTATGGTTACCAACAAAAGATTGATCTCTTCTATCCAGGAATAATTTTAACCTTTCAATAGATTTATCGTAATAAAACTTTTTACAAATGTCATTAAATGCATCATTTGAATTGATTTCTTTCCACAAATTTTTATTACAAAATTGTAAGAAATTTTTCCAAATAGTTACATCATCTAGATCATATAGAGTATCACCATCAATCCAATCATAAGAATAAAGATAGTTACCACGATAATTCAGTTGTGGAATTAAAGAATCTAAGTCATTGGATCGAGATATTCTTCCTTTAATAAAATTAATATCAGATGACAATTTTATAAAATTATTTTCTACTTTGTAAAGAAATTCTCCATTGGTTTTGGGAATGCTATACTGCTTCGAATTTTCAAATAATTTTTTAGATCTTAAATAATTATCAATTGTACCCACATCATACCAATCAAATTTTTTAGTTTTGATTGATGAATATTCATCAATGTTATAATAGGCACTAACTATTTCACCACTTTCTACATCAAGTTGTTCCCAAAATTTTTCAAATTCATAAACACCAGACAACCCAATAAATGCATAGTCATACCCATTTACATCCTTATTTTTAAATCCTATCACAGTATCACTATTAATATTAGTGTCAACATTAACAGTAGAATACAATTGGGGCATACTTGTTGGATAGACACCCATCCAGTTTTCATTCAATAAAGGAAGTTCATCAGTAACAATAGTATCACCAGTTACCCAAATAAAAGGTTGTTGTAGATGTTCCTTACATTGACTAATTGAATATGCAGGACCAGATCCTTCACCAATATAATTATCAACTTTAACAAATTTAAATGTTCTGTCTGGATGAGATGCTTCACAATATTCCTGAACCATATCACCCTTATATCCAAGAGCAACTACAATTTCAAAATCTTTTGAAGTTTTATCAATAATATGAGATATGATTGCTTTATTATCTAAAGGTAGCAAACATTTATTAACATGCTCTGATAGGTTTTCTAATCTACTTCCAATACCTGCGGTCAAAATACACAAAACTGGGTGTAAATGCTCGTGTTCTATCTTCCCATTACCCCTACTACTATCATCAGATATTCTAATTACATCATCAACTTCTGGTGTTGATACTTCTTGGAGAATTAGATCTGTAATAGCAATGACTCTATGTTTTTTTGGAGGTTCAACATTAAAAAATTCACCAGGACCCATTATTGTTTTTTGTACGACACCATCATCGTCTTCTAACCAAATTTCAGCAGTGCCTTCAATGATAAAATTTGTCTCTAATTTTTTTTCGTGATACTGATAACTTGTCTTTGTCCCAGCATTAATATAAATTCTTTTATAACAATACTTATCATTAAGTTCCAACCAAACTTCTTTGCCCCATGGTTTATATACTGTATGTGCGGTATCTAATTTAGTCATTGCCATTTTCTCTCAAAATTTTCTATAATTTTACGAATTCATCTTCATAAGAAACTACATAAAGATTTATTTTAAGCATTTCTGATGAACTTTATGATTTTTAATTATTTAATTATTTAATTTTATCTTGATATATTTATTGTATTTCATATTAAATATTTTTTGCCTATAAGTACATATTTTCAAAAGACTGCGTATAATCAAAAACAAGGTAATTTTCAGGTCTCAAAACATCACCAAGAACTTTATCAAAACTTACAACATTTATATCATTTACTATACACTGTGCATATAGCAATTTGCAAGGATCATATTGTCCAACACTATTAACTAATTCATCATATTTTTTCCAAGAATCACAAATAGTATTCATAATTTCAGAATTAGACATTAAGAAAATATCATAAACTCTGTTTGGTGCATATGATATTCCAGTGTTTATATGATACACTGTATTTTCCAATTTGTCAAAATATTTTTCAATATCATCATGAAATGACACAAAATCAGGACGACTTTTTATAACAACATCATAAACAAAATTATTATCTCTTTCATACTTCTTTTTCATCTCAGAAGCAAGATGCATCATATAAAATTGTGGATTACTACTAGCACCATTACCCCACTGATTATTAATTAATAATTGTTTTATATTAGTATTTGATAAATTAGTTACATATTCATTATAATCACAAATTATATAATCTTTAACATTGAAAATTATAGAGATTGATTTTTCATCAATTTTAAGATTAATATCATCTTGATAAATTTCTTGAGATTGTGAGTGTTGAGTCCACAAGGACACTCCTCTATTATTCCAAGTAGATACAAAAACATCACAGTTAAACTTCTCTATGAGTCTTTCTGTATATTCAACAACCTTTGGATGATCAAATGTTCTCATCTGACCACATAGTAAAAGTGCTACTTTCATACTTTACAATTAGTAAAATCCATTTGACCATTTCTTGTAGCCCAAATTGGATATTCCATTCCATACTTATTCCAGATTTTTGCTTGTTGTGGACCAATAGAAATATCAGATAATCCAGCAGCATTCCAAATTATTTCATAAGTTTCATCATCATGAAAAGTAAAGTCATGAGATTCTGTTTCTAACTTCAATATTAAAGATAAAATAGATTGATCATGTCTATTTTCTTTAAAAATAGAAGCATTTAAAAGTCTTGATGGAGTATCATCAAGATAATGACCATTTTCTTCAATACATATATTCTTCCACTTCTCAACAATACTTTTCATTAGAGGAGTATTTTTTATAAAAAACCCTGTAGTTATAATTTGTTTAGTCATCAGTTGTTCATCATTTTCTCCCATAATCCTACGATAAGTGTCCATTTTTGTCCATTGAATTTCTGGATAATCAAGCACAAAAAATACACCTGATGTTTCTAAACACTCTTGATAATATTGTTTTAATTTTTTTAAACCATTTATATTTAATTCACAACCAGAATCAATATACAAAAGAATATCATCTTCTGGTATATTTTTAAGTGCTTCTCCAACAAAGTAAGATTTACAGGCATAGTAACCATAAAATTTGTTTGGAACACCAACTCGATGGACCATCATTTTACTGGCATAATTTTCCCAAAATTCACCAACTAAATCATCTTCACCAAACTCTTGAATGGATTTAAATACTTCAAAATTTTCTGCTTGTTTCCGAATTCTTCTTTTACCTAAAGAAAAATTATTGTCACCAAAATAAGTTAAATGTAGATTCATTTTAAAATTTTATAAAGATTGTTAATTAATGGTTCAAGAGAAATTTTATTTTCAAATAAAGGTTCAGAGTTTATTCTATCATACAATTCTCTATTTGTATCAATTTCTTTAATTGTTTCAATCACTTCTTCATCAGACATATTTACTGTATTGATAAAAGACTTTGGATTAAAATCTTTACAAACAGTTTCGTCCCCATAATAAATTGGAATGTTTCCAGCAATTTTTCCGTGAAGTAATTTTTCAGTATGATATCCTGGTGAAATAGAATTTTCATAACAAAGAGAAAACTTATAGTTTGAAATCAAATCTAATTTATGTTTTTCTCCATCTGGTAAATTATATTCTGGATTTGCTTTACCAAAAATATCTACCCTTTTATACTCAGAAATTTTTTGAATTGCATTAAGTCTTGACTCAACCATTTTACCAAAAACAATTGAACAAAACTTATCTTTTGGTTTTTGGGTAAATTCATTTTCACCATAAAGATAAGATTCGGGAATCAACCATTCTGGATTTAAATATGTTTTTACATTAAACCAATCAATATAAAGATACCAAAGAGGAAGACGAAAGTTCTTTCCTTCATAATCATCAAAATCAAATGTGAGTGAATAATCACATTTTTTAAAATTTGGTCTTTGATTTTCTCCAGTAAAAAATATTTTTTTACAATTTTTATATAAATTGTTTTCCATACCAAAAACACTGAAGAACATTACATCAGCATCTTCTGGATGTACAACTTCAACATTCTCAAAAGATTGTTTTAGAAGATTAATAAAAAAGTTATTGCTTGGGTCAAAAGGAGACCAAAAATCAGAGAAGCATATTTTCATAATTAAAATTAATTTATATTATTTGAATTCCAGTAATTACCAGAAATAGCAGAACAAAAATCTAGACTTTGTATAGCCAAAGATGGTTCAAACCAATAATTATTTAAATTGAACTTTTCAATCAAATAATTATAAAAATGATCTGAAGGTAGATTAATATCAGATATACAATCTATTACCTTATTTACCATAGATCCACTAACTAAGAATGCGTGAGTACATCTAGATCCTCTGTTAGTTTTATAAACATATGTACCTTCAATATTTGGTTCGTGTAAATTCAAACAAGATCCAACCCAAGCAATATCCCAATCATCTGGAAGTTGAGATATAAAAAGATTGCAATAATTTACAAAATCATCACATAACGTAACATCATCTTCCAAAATTAAAGTTATTTGATATTGTTTTTTGAAAATATCTTTTAATATAGATACGTGTTTTAATGCTAACGATCTCTCAGAATTTTGAGCATTATCATCATAAGAATCCAATCCCCTTTTCCAATCTTTAAATACTTTTGGATATTCCTTTTCTATTTCTCTAACATCCCATTTAGTTTTATCAAAATTTTCTATAAATTCATATCTATAAATTTTTTCTTCTTTAAATTGTTCCAGGATAGATTTTTTTCTTTCCTCTAATTTTTTATAATGACAAATATAAACATTATCAACATTTAACTTTGGATGCAAAAGTTCTTTCTTTGCTAATTCATTTCTCCAAGGTTCTTTCTCAAAATAAAGATATTCACTTTCTGGAAATTTAAAAGTAAATTTATTATTATAATCAATTCCGTAAATTCTATAAGAAATTAACTCTTTTGAAAAAGTTATATCAGTATTATGATCAATATTATTAAAATTTAAATTCTCACCAAACAAATCGTAGTGCAATGACATTATTGCCTTGGAATAAACCTGAGGTCCTGTCATTTGTAATATATCATTTGGATATGAATTATTTTGAATATTATCAA
>Ga0181358_1000886_pt1 | contig 13657 bp, 15 predicted proteins | sample Fa13VDMM110SD_FD_130096 | JGI IMG/M metagenome (GOLD analysis project Ga0181358, IMG submission 130096) | Freshwater viral communities from Lake Michigan, USA - Fa13.VD.MM110.S.D | ecosystem: Environmental > Aquatic > Freshwater > Lake | place: USA: Michigan | collected 2013-09-24
ACGCAATCGGCACCGGCCCCGTTCCCGAGAACAGCGGACTGATCGGCTGGGACACGTCTTCGTTGTAGTTCCCCCCGAACATATAGATTCCGCGTCGATCCATCAGGTACAACGCGCTGTCGACTTGTGCCCACGCCTTATCGCTGATCAGTCCCCGGTACATCGCCGTCGCTTGCTGGGCGTCGACTTCCGGCTTCGTGGCAAACGTCAGCCGCTTGATCACCCGTTCATAAGTCACGAGCAACGCATTCTGATAGGAGATGATCCCGGTGATGTCCCCTGATTCCGCCTCTTCCGGCAGACCGATTGAAGCGTTGACGTTCCATGACCCCGTCAGACCCGCTGCCGAGAAGTAGACCGCCCGGCGTGTCGGCCCACCCACGGCGTTCACCAAAGGAGGAACCAGGGCATACCGGCTGTAGGCACTCGTGGTCCCGGCGTAGTTCGCTGTCAGGGTGATGGTTTGCGTCGAGGTGTTGATCGACTGGACGGTATAGGTCGCCGTCGAGCCGAAGGGGATCAGCACCCACCCAACCATGTCAGAGGTCCATGCCGTCGCCAGACCGGTGACAGTCGGACTTCCGTTGGTCAAGACAACCCCACCCCGGCGTTCCGTCACTTGCCCCACCAGCCACAATCGGCCCTTGTGATGGCACAGATACCGCCCGAAGGCAGGAGCTTCCCCGTGCCGTTCGATATTCAGATCATCACCCCGCGAGTCGATCAGGGAAACCGATTGTGTCAATTCGGCGTCCGTCTTCGTCGAACTGAAGCTCGTTCCACTCAGTGTTGTGTCCTCGACGTCGATATAGAACGCATTCGCGTTGCCGTCTTTCGTGCGGAGGATTTGCCGTTTAGTCACCCGGCTATCGGTCGGCACCGTCACGCTGGTGTAGTTGATCGTCAGCGCACCGCGATACCACGTCCCCCCGGCGGCGTATGTCCCATTCCCCCGAGACTGACTCAGGCTGAAGGTGTTGGTTGTGACCGCCGAGATTGTCCATGTGCCGTTGGCTGCCGTATTCCCCAAGACGCCATTCACGCGAACCGTCTGGTTCACCGACAATCCATGTGACGCCGAGGTAATCACGATCGGAGTCGCGTTCGTCGCTCCCGTGACGTTCGCCGTTGCCACGCTCACCGTGTGTGCGGCTGAGATCGTCGAGACGTTCGAGACCCGCCCCGCCGCGTCGAGATACCGCACCGCACAGTACAACCGCCCGCAGATTGTCCCTGTTCCGCTGGAGCCGATCGACGGCTGACCGGTCGGAGTCGGAACACCCAGAGCACTCGCTGAGGTCGTCAGGCCGTCCCACCGCTGCACTTTGGCCACACCCGAGGCCACGCAGACATCACCATCGGGTACACGAGCGGCACTGACGTACATGGTCAAACTCCTGGATTGGTCCGTGCGGCCAGCGTGCCGTTATCCCGTGCCAGCACCAGATAATCCCGGTGTGGTCGCGAGTAGAATGTGAGTCCGGTCACACCACCCGCTGCGTCTCCCGCCATCACGTCGAAGCACTGCAGCACGGCGTAGGAGTTTCCGCCGCTCGCCCACGATGTTCGAACCGTGTATCGCCCTGCGGGATAACCACTCCCGAGACGAACCCAGCGTTCGAACACCCCCGTTACCGTCCCCACTAAAGACGGTGCCATGCCCCCCGCGTCGAGGATCGGCGTGTCAGACGTCCCGTAGATCGAGACTGTGGGCGCAGCCGTGGGAGCCACCACCGCCGTAGTACGGCAGCGGACGGCAATCCGAACCCAGTCGCCTTGTGCATAGCAGCCCAACCACATTACATCGACTCCGCTTCGAGCTTGAACACTTCCGACAACGTCTGGTCAAACGCATCAAGGATCGTTTCCGCCTGATGCCCGTCAATAATGTGAATCACGATCACAGAATCATCCGACAGTTCCGGCTGAGACTCGTACAGCCGCAGCACGGTCTCGGCCCATGCGACATCGGACAAGTCCGCTTCATAGCAGTCTGTCCCGAGCACACGCCGGAGCACCCGTGTCGACTTAGACAACATGGAAGAACCCTTCAGCGGCGTAGGCGGTCGAGCTGATTTCATAGGACAGACGAATCGTGTACCGCTGTCCGGCGGCGAATCCGTTCCCCGACGAGCAGACCAGATTCCCCGTGCGGAAACCCGTCTTCGAGTCGGCATCGGAAGCACCCAGAGTCCCCGTGATGACAGGGGTGTCGCTCGTGCCGTACACCGACCACGCGGGAGCCGCTGCCGGAGCAGTAATGACTTGCGATCCATTACGGCATTGCAGCGCGAGCCGCAGCGTCGCTCCCAATTCCACGAAGCCGAGAAAGCCCAGTTCTGTCATCTCACAAACTCCGCAGTGTGGCCAGGGTTATGGTTTCTTCCGTCACCACCAGCCGCAGTCCGAGACGGCTTTGCAGCAGCCCCGCCCGATCGCTGGTGCAGTTGACCTGCCAGACACTCGAACCCGGCGGCACGTCGTGGGAATCCACATCCAGCCGTAGACCGGGGAAGTCGCGTATCGGCAGGGCCGAAGTGGGTTTCTCGTTCATGTCACGTCTGCCCCGTATTGTGGCCGTGGATAAGCGTGTGCCGTCTCCCGCCCTTCAATCCGCCGACTGTCAGCTTGGAACGCTAAACGCAAAGCCTGATCCATGAGTGAAGCCCGCAGGCCGATGTCTCGGACGTCTTTCGGCAACAGCAGGCCAATCTGGTATTCCGCCATTCGCAACAGAGCCGTCTGCATCGCACCCAATTCAATGTCAACCGTCGAGCTGATCCGGTAGCGGACACCGCTGTACGTTCCCGTGGGAGCCGTCACGAGCGTTAAAGAGGTTGCACTGCCCACCGCCGCCACTTGCCCCTCGAATGCAGCCGGGTAAGTCCCCGCACTTTCAGTCGGCAGTTGGGTTGCCGTTCCGAACCGAATGGTACTCCCCACCATTGCTTCCGTAAAGGCCGTTCCTGTCCCCGTCACAGTCGTCGAGGCCGAGCAGGCAATCGTGCCCGTCGTCTCGTCGAAGATCGTCAGCGGCGACGGTTGGAGACGGTACAGATAATCGAGCCGGTAGACTTGATCGGGAGCCGGATGCAACACAACAACGAGCACGCCAGGCTGCCGGGAGTCGCCCATCAACGCAAACTCACGCGGACGCCCGGCCACCAGGTCTTGTGTTCGCAGCGTCAGCCATTCCGTCGCCCCGACTCGGCATGTTCGAAGCAGTTCACCCCCGAGTTGCAGTTCCGAAATCTGATTGACCGTCGACGGCAAAGGATAACTATCCCGGTAGTATCGGTAGGTGGTACTACTCACATCCGCACCGGGATTGATCGCCGCGTCCAATGTGACGACGGTACTCGATACCCGAGTCGCGATCGGGTACACAATGTTCGAGATCACAACCGAACCGTAATTGGCTGTGTCCGGCCACGTCGCACCGGTCAAGGTCAGCATCCGCTCACTCGAACCCCCGGTGTGGTCGTACACCACCGTCCCGGTCGTCTGGCTTGCGGTGGTTACAATGCGGCCTGTCCGTAGGTAGTAGTGCCACTGCCGACGTTGGGCCAAATCGCTGTACGCGAGTCCGATTGCCCGCCGGGCTTTCGTCACCGCCAGCGTATCGGCACCCCCGCCGATCAGGTCCAGTAACTGCATCTGTAAATCGTGGGCGGTCAACATGCGGGCGCTCCGTGTTGTTCGATGACTTTCTCACGCAGTTCCCGTGGATCGGCCAAAGGTGTTTGGGCGAGTTCCTGAGACACGAACTCTTGCACAATATCTTCGGCCAGTCTGACCGGCGGCAGATCGGCCTTGCGTGCCCGTTCGTCGTTCCGCACTTGCACCAGTTTACGGCACTCATCCACGTCCGAGACCCACGCCCGGGGATCACCCTCAAAGCGGGCCTGAGACCCCTTGTATGTCTTGCCCTCGATACTGACTCCCGCTTGCCGGGCGAGCACTTGGTACTTGCTCCGCTGTCGTGGAGTCAATTCCCCCAGAAACTCGCCGTTCTGGCACCCTTGCATGAAGGCTTTGTCCGTCTGGCTCGTGCCCGAGGGACGGCGGAAGGCTAACATCTCTGCCATGCGATGCGACTGACCACGCGCCCGCATGTCTTCATACGGCTTCTGCACGCGGGGATCGTCGCTGATCACGGGCCATTCAGTTGGATTCGGCACGGCGTCGCTCCTCTTGCTCATTCAGTGCCTGTTTGTCGAGTTCACGTCCCATCGAAAGCTCGTGTTTCAGTTGGTCCTGCTGCTGCTCTTGGGCGAAGCGGGCCGACTGCAACTGGAGTTGGAGTTGTTCGGATTGCACTTTGAGTCCCAACTGTTGCCGCCGCAGTTCGGCTTCCGCCTGCTGCATTTGCATGTCCATCTGCATCTTCTGCATCTCCATCTGCCCCTTCTGTTGGAGCAGTTGCTGCTGCATCTGGAGATTCGGATCAGGCTGTGGCGGTTCTTGTGGCTGTGGAGGAGGGGGAGGCGGAACCAGAAAGCGTTCGACGTCCGTGATTTCGTTGACTCGTGCCCATTCCTGGATCAGTGCATTCCACGGGCCGGGCTGACCCATCGAGACCAGTTGAGACACCATTGGACCCACAACCTGCATCGTCTCGTTCATCGCCGAGACCTGTGTTTCGCGGTTCGGCTTGCGAGCACTTCCCGCTTCGATCCTGAAGTCGAGTTCGAGCACGAGTTGATCGAGACTCAGCGGCTCGACCAGTTCCGTCCACAACTGCCCGGCATCCTCACCCAGCAGTGCCGCGACATCAGACCCTTCCAACAGCCATGCACTCGCGAGAGCTTCGAGCCGGGCTTCCCCGGTCATCGCTTCCTCGACTTTGTTGGCCATATCATCAGGCCGGACGTTGAGTGCCGACTGACGGAAGTTGCTTTCCGCCGCCGATCGACTCCCGCCGAGTGTCCCGTAGGACATCTCAGTCAAGCCGGTCGCTTTCTCAAAGCTGTCCTGAATCTCCGCCGTCACCCGCATGAGTTCGGCGGCCCCCGTCTGCGGAAGCTGCAGCACCGACAGATAGTCCTCGATCCGCCCCGATCCTTCGGAGACTTTCACAACCGTGATTGGATCGCCCGATTCCAGCTTCCGCTTGTTCTCTTCCTCCAGCCCTTCCTTCAGACCGAAGATCATTCGCGAGCTGTGCTGTGCCCGGTCGGCCAGATGATTCATCGAGTACGCCAGCCACTTCAGTTGCGGCATACCCGGTCGAATGTGGGCCATCGGCCAGATCGAGTTTGGAATCGTGTGGAAGTAGAACATCTGGACCGGAAAGCGACCATCCTTCCAAGTCGGGATTGGCCAGGCGACCGCCATCTGAATCTGCTGCATCGCGTCGTTCAGCGTCTGCAGGGCTTCCTCATCCTCTGGGTCGGCGGCAACCGCGTCCTCCGCCTCAATCACGGCCTCAATCAGCGTGGGCGGGAGATTCAGTGGGTAGTCATACCCCTGTGCCAAAACCAGATAGATGTGCTCGCCGAGTCCTTCCAGTACACGCCGGACACGGTCGTCGAGGTTCTTCAGTCTGCCGAGACCCATTCGACTGAAGACTTTCTGGTACACAACCAGATCACCTCCCGACTCGGACTCCAGTTCCCCTTTCTCCCGGCGGTGTGTGTCGTCGCCGAACTCAAACCAGCTCTTGCCAGTCGACTTTGATCGCAGTTCCGCTGCCGAGACGCCGTAACGGCTTGCCAGTTCATCCACGCCACTCACGCACAGGCGGCTGATCCAGCGGACATCCCGCCACGTTTCCATGTCAGGATCGACCAAGAGATGATCGACCGTATCGAAGAAACTCCCGACCAGGTTCACCCCACCCCGTTCAATACTCTCAGGCCAGAGACACCCCATGCCCTTGATCAGCGTCTCGACCAGCACCAGCCGCATTTCGCCCATCAGGTCGAGTTCGTTCGGCGTGTAGTTCAACAACTGATCGAACAGGTCCGCTCGCGCCACGCGATTCCGCTCGGCGGCGGCATACTTCTGGGTCAGCATCCGGTACGCCTGATCTTGCTCCTGCAGCGTCTGCCCCAGTTGTTCAAGCAGTTGTTGGAGTTGTTGCAGCATCTGCGGATCGCCGCCCTCGGCCATCTGCTGATACTGCCCCTGCAGTTCCTGAAACTGTTGCTCCAGTGCCGGATCAACCACCAACTCCCGTGGTCGCAGTTTCTGCTTCCGGGGAGTGACCGTTCGTACTGGATTCCGGTGGTAGAGTGACGGGCCAAAGAGTTGCACAAGCTCGGCCAGCTTCATCGGGACAATGCGAAAGCCGGGGGCATGCTCAGCCGAATTGTGGTGAATCCCCTTCGGCCCTTCCATGTACTTGGAATAGAAAGCCTCCGCGTCGTCCGCCCCCACATAGAACGCCAGTGCCTCATCGACATACGTGTCGAAGCAGTCCCGTTTGTGCTTACGGGCTTGCTCCAGCCGCGTCTTCCAGGCACCACACACGCTCTGCAGGGAAATCTCCACGATTCGCCACCCTTCTATCGCTTCCGCCCGCAACTATCCGGTAACTCCAGATAGTTGGAAATCGCAACCATTAAGCGTTGGTGAATAGTTCGCCGCCAGCAACTGTCAACCAGTGCTTGACGGTTCAGTCCTACTTGCTCTTCTTGTCCGCCCGCAGGTACTTGCCCGATTCGGTCAAGTCCCATGTCCCGTACTCTTTCCGCAAATGCGGCTTGGTCACGTTCGCGGGATCGTCGACGGGACGCACCGCCGGACGGAACCGCAACGCCTGCTGGGAGTGCAGCAGCAGAATGTCTGCCACGCCATCGGGATTGATCTTCTCAATCAGCCCCGGTGTCGGAGAGGAGTTCATATCCCCTTCGGTGTAGAACAACACAATCTCACCCACAAATGCTTGAGCCATTTCAACGTGCCTTGCCAGCCGTGAGATAGATTCCCTTGGGAGCTGCTGGTTTGCTTCCAAAGGGGTCAGTCGGTTTCGAGTAGCGGTTGTTCTTCGGCTTCAGCGGTTGGGGTTTCACATACCGCAATTTGTGCAGTGCCGCATACCGCATACAGTCACACAGGTGGTCGTTCACCCGCCGTGTTCTGTCAATCAGCACGCCGTCTTTCCGCACGCGGACAAACCGCCGCATTTCGGCGTCGAGGTTGTAACACGCCCCCGTGAAGTATTGGAACTTGGGACGCCCATCACCCAAGGTGTAGCTGAGCCACTGCCGGACGGCATCCATCCCCGCGTCAATGTCACAGTCCGCCGTCAGGAAGCCGTGCCCCGTGCCGATCGACCGCACGCCACGCTTCTTGAGAGCTTCGGAGTACGCCTGAGCCAACGATTGACCGGTTGCACCGTCTGTCCGTCGTCCGCCCTGCATATCCATGATGTAGGCTTGGATGGCCTCACCCTCTGTGACCGTCTTCATCTTGTCTGCAAACATCGCCGCATCACAGTTGCGGATGTAGAGTTCCCGGTAAGCGTAGATGCGGCCCGCTTCGACATGCCGTGGAGGCGGCACCGCCAGAAACAAGACGGCACACGTCGCGTACCCCGGATCAATCACCGCGTACCGGCACCAGTCGGCAGGGACTTCAAACGCCGCGTGCCCGTGCTGCTTATGGGACCAGGTCGGGTAGACCAGTTCCCCAAGAATCTTGTACTCCCCCTCGATACGGACGGCGTATTCTTCGGGGTCGTGAGCGTACTTCGCCGCCAGCAGGTCTTTCTCCTTCTGGTCGATGTACGGGTTCTGCGACAACAGGAGGTGGAATTCCTCACACTGCCGTTCGTCTTTCGGCAGTAACGCCTGTTCTTCACACCGAACGTGCAGATTCAGCATTTGCTGTCCGCCCGTTTGCGGTGTTGCCGTCCAGAAGAAACACCCGCTCCGGTCGAGCAACCGGGCTGCCATTTCAAAGTACCATTGGCCGTTGGGGATTTCTTCGTCGAACCACACCAAGTCAACGTCCGCACCACGGGGAGGCGTCGAGTTGCCCGAAAAGAACTGGAGTTCCCAGCCGTTATGGAGCACGACTTTCTCGGGAATGTTCTTCGCGAGCGAGTTCCAGGCGACGTTCTTGATCAGCCGGGGAGGCAGGATCGGCGGCATCGGCTCCGCTTCGCCCTCACGATCGGCATCTCGCCACGGCTGATACGCCCGCCATTGTTTGGTTTCGAGATCGCGGATACGGCGGAACTTCATCTGCGGTGCAGAGAGCTTGTCCCACATCACCCCGCCGACGTGTGCCAGGTCGTAGCCCACAATGTAGGCTCGGCCCTTCGTCGGATACTGCCGGTACGGATGTCGGCCCGTCAGTGCCCAGCCGGTTTCCACTGCTCCCGTGATCGTCTTGCCGCCACGGTTGGACCCACGAACCAGCCGTTCTCTGGCTTGGGATTGGTGAAACGCCAGTTGCTGCCCGAGCGGCTCATACAGGCGAGTCGGTTCACCCTTGCGGTACTTCTGCTCTTCCAGAATCCGCCGGAACAGGCTGACTTGGCTACTCGTCACCGGTGGAGGGAGATCAGGCGCTGCCGGTGGCAGTCCTTCAAAGCCCCCCATCAGCGATCGTTCAGCCTGCTCCAAGTTCACCCTCAAACATATCCAACTGTTCGTCGGTCAAAACACTCGGGTCAATGTCGTCGTGCAGCTTGAACTTCTGGTTGGCCATCACCAGATTCACCATTGTCTGCAGCAGCCGTTCGCGTGTGGCAGACCCCGGTGCGGCATGGTCGAATTCTTCGTACATGAACCGCGCCACACCCTCGGCCCCCTTGAACTCCTTGAACAGAGCCTCAGTCAATTCCGTTAAACGGGGATTCAGGTGGGCCTGAGTGTTCGCCAGTGCCTGCATCAACCGGACCTGCAGGTCGCCCCGATCCGTTTCCCAACTCTTCGGACGCGCCATTCTCGAACTCCGCTACCGGCATGTCAGACCAGTCCGCATCCACGTTTTGTAACCGCTCGCCCGTCCGCACCCCGGCCAGAACAGCATTCGCGTACCGCTGGGAAATGTGGTCAGCCTTGACGCTTCGTGGTTTGCGAACCACTTTCGGCTTCACATGCCCGGCCCAAGCATCCCAGTTGCAATAAACCGTGTCCCGCTTTTCCGTCACCCAGCCCGTTAAAGACAGGTCGCGGGTTTGCGTCACGTCTTCCGTCGAGGCTTTCTCGCTCGCGTAGGCGTCGGTCCATTCGTAGTAATACCAGCCGTTCTTGTCCGGCTTGACCACATCGAAACACCGCATGTCGTACATGATCAGCCCGGTCGGAGCCGCCGCAATCGGCTCAATCCCCTGCAGCAACTCGGAGTGTTCCCGAGTGTACTGAGCCAGCTTCCATGTCATGTCAGCGTTGTCCGTGTTCCCCGGAATCGACCAGTGAAACACGTACACGTTCTCGTTCGGTGGGGGACCGCAATACGGAGCCGCCACACAAACAGGACCGTGCAGGTATTGCTTGTGCAGGAAGTCGAACGACGTCTCGAACCACGGCACGGCGGTCGGATCGCTGCCCAGTTCCACATCGGGGATCATGTCGGAATCGACCATGATCAAGACGTCGGCCTTGACCTCCCTCGCCCAGACCACGGCACGGTTGCGTGTCATCGTGATCGGCGTATCAGAGAAGTCTTTGCAGAACCGCTGAGCGATTCGCGGGTCGCGGTCACAGGCAATCGCGGTACGGGTCATCCATGCCCGAATCGCGGGATGCTCGGACGACGTTCCGCCGTTCCCACCGTAGGGAAAAAACGCAAAGGCAACATTCAGTTTCAGTGTAGCCACTTGTCTGCTCCTGGGGGTTAAAGAATACCGGCTGGACAGGGCAGGAAACGCCCGACCTATCCGCCGATAGGCCGGGCACCCCAGTCACAGCCCAAGGCTGCTCGCATCAGCCGCTTAGAAGCGGCAATCCATGTACACCAGAACATCAGCATTGGTCTGGCCGGTTGTCATTGCGGACAACGCCTGGCCGAACGCGTTCTGCACCTGATCGCCCAGCACCGCCGTGGCACCAGCCAGCGACTGAGTGTTGACGCGACCAGCAGTTGTCGCACCGCTGGTGGCAGCCGTCAAGGCCACCAAGTACGCATTCAGAGCGATGACGTTGTTGGCACCACCGGCAAGGTCGGTTGTGGCCAAGGCTGGACCCTTGCGGACCATCCAGAACCACGAACCGTTTGGAACACCAGCCGCAGGCAGATGCTCATCGACAACGCCAGCCACTTGACAGGCCGTTGTTGCGCTGTAGCCGTCCACCAGCGTCTTGCTGCCGGAGGTCTTCCAGACCACCAGACGCTTCGGAAGCAGGGCAGCCCCCGAATCGTTCTTCACCAGGCAACATTCAACGATGTGCTCCGACCGTTTGGCGGCAGTGGCGTTAAACGCCCCTGTCAGTGCCACGTCGTCGAAGTAAAACACGCGGCCCCCCCAGCGAGTATTGTCGCTGGAGGTATCGTATTCGCCGCGTTGGAGTGGAGTATTCTGCAGACCCACGGGATCACCCCCTTTCTGTTAGGCTAGGGCAGCCATTTTGCCGAAGTTCTTCGGAGACGAGAACTTGAACTGTCCATCCGCTTTCACGACCGTCAGGAACGCCTGATCGCGGATTTCTTCCTTTGGACCGTAATCCTGGAAGATTTGTTTGTAGCGGGATCGGTACTCCACATTGCTCATGCTGAGGATGTAGCCGACACCCGAGGTCACACCGAATCCACCGGTGATTGTGGCACCGTCGAACTCGATCGAGTCACCAGTGAAACCGCTCGCCAACTTCTCGCCGAGGTTGGTGATACGCTCTTTCGAGTCGAAAGTGCTCTTCCACTGGCGGTACAGGTCGCGATCCAGAATCACCAGATCGACCGGATTCATTGCACCGCAACGATCGTTGATCTGGGAAATCCCGAACCGGGTCACGTTGACGCAGTTCGCGGCCCACGTTGCAGTCGCACCACCCCACGCCGTCGAGGTGTAGTTCAGCACGATCGGAGACCAGTATTCATAGGCCGCGTCGCCCTTGCCGTTCGGCCAAGTGCTGGCGATGGCAGACTGGGTGGCCCAGGTTCCACCGGCATCACCGAGATTGGTCGTCAGGCTGGCATAGGTATCGTTCGGAAAGCCAGCGATGTCAGCGGCATTCGCAGTCCGCTGAGCACCCGAGCTGATGGTGATGGTGCCGTTGCAGGCAAACATCGTTTCCAGGCCGCTCATCCGATCCGAGTTGCCGGTGGCACTCGAATCAATGTAGAAGCCGTCGCACCAGTCTTCACGCAGGTCTTGCATCCGCTGTTCGAGCCGTGGAGCGGTGTACTTCACGATGGCCTCGTCGCCACGGTTGGCGAGTTGTTCCGATTCGGTGAAGCTGTCGGTTTGCACCAAGCCGGTGTAACCGAGTTCCGCTTTCTTGAACTCGTTCTGACGGGTGAAGATCAGAGTCTGTTCACCGTTGTTCGTCTGGCTCGGGAACTTCCGATAGCGCACGCGCCAATCGAAGGTGTCACCCGAGCAGTTGTAGACGATCCGTCCGCGACTCTTGAGCAGATTGAACTCAATCCGCTTGCGGAAGGTTTCGTCTTCCAGTTTCCGCAGATGCTGCGGAATCGTCGTTGCTGTCAGCTTCTGCCACGTCATAGCTTTTCCCCCCGTTAATCAAGCCCACCTGATTGTTTGCGCAGCGCCTGCAACATCACGTCTGTGAGGTTGAGTCCATCGCTCTGGATCGGTGCCCGGGGTCGTTCGGCTTTCGGGATCGAACCGCTGGCGGGCGGTGTTCGCTTCGCTCCCTGCTTGTTGCTCAGCACGATCTGCTTCGCTTTGGCTTCCGATGGGGCCAGTTTCTTCTGCATCGCCGCTCGTTCGGCTCGCAACTGGGTCGCCATCGTCTTCGACATCTCGTGTTGTTTCTTCTGATCCGTGATGCCGTTCTTGAACACCATCTGCAGTGCGTTCGAGTAATCCCGAACGAAGTCGGCGTCCTTCAAGTCATCCCGAATCTCACTCAGCAGCGTTTCCGCTTCTTCCCGTTGCCGGATCGGATTAACCGCTGCGGCCACTTCACGCTGAATCTGCTGTTGGATCGCGTTCTGTATCACAGGATTGGTTAAAACAATCTCCCCCACAAATTGATGGGGATGTTGATTCACCAGCCGCTGTGCCCGCGACTCCCATTCCGAATACGCCCGAGCCTTGTGGATGATCGACGGATCGGCACCAGGCACCACCGTCAGACCACCCTTGTCATCTCTCACAATCTGGTTCAACCACCGCTCGTCATACTCAGGCGGCTGATCCCAGTGGTTCAGTAAGTTCGGCTGCATCCGCTGCGCGGCAGGCGGAAGCACCATCGGCTGCTGTTGCGGAACCGGCTGTTGTGGTTGCCACTGCCGGAACTGCTCTTCCATCGACTGATTCTGCCGCTGCAGTTCATCAGCCCGCTTCGACTTCTCAATCAAACCCGTCAGCACTTGCTCCGGGTCATCGTCGTCACCAAACTCATGCCCTTGGGACTTGAACCAGTCCCGCAGGTCCATCGCTTCGGCTTCCGGCGATAATTCTTCCGGCTCGTCGTCGCTCTCCACCTCTTCCGTCGTCGATTCTTCCGTTTCCGTGACCTCGAAAGCCACTTCTTCACTTGAAGAATCCACTTCACCGGTTGTAATACCAGCTCCGAATTCTTCCGACTCGGCCCGATACACCGACCAAGGAGACCCTAAGTACATAAAAGCCTCGACACGAATGTAGGTTTCGACTGGGACTTCATATAAAATCCCAGAGTCTCCTTTTGCTGAACAGCCTATTTCTCCGAAGGCTCACGAAAATGCAGGTTGGCCAACTTGAACCCCCCCTGTGCAAAGTCTGCCGTCGCGAGTTGACGAAGAACAAGTTTTACTGCTCGATGCGATGCCGACTCACCGAGGTCCGCAAGCACTCGTGCAAGATTTGTTTGAAGCCGCTCGCGAAGAAATCAAACGGCCACTACCGCAAGACATGCTCCGAAGAATGCGCTAACACCGCTCTGATGCGTTTCCGGGGGAAGTGGAACGCCACCCGCAACTACCGCCTCCACGGCTGGCACGAGAACCGCACCCAGTCCACGCATCAGCACTCCGAGGAACTTGAACCGCAGTACCGCTACGTCGCCGTGCGGGAGATCGGCAACCCCGAGCCACGCATCCACGGACGGTACATCCTCACCACCCCGGTCGACGCGAAGGCCGTTCGCTTCCGTATCGGTCAAACCCTCTACGGCGAAGGACAGTCCCAAGGCTCCGCGATTTGGGCCGTCTACAACTGCTCGGACGAAGCCGCCCTCTTGCTGCCGGACTCCACAACTCTGTACGCTCGAATCAACAACGCCGACTACCAGACGGCACCGGACCCCTACGAGAAGACGGCACGCAAGAAACTCCCTTCCACACGCAAACGCGGCGATAAGCACGTTTGATTCCCCTGTCTCACGCGAAAGCCCCTATGGCCGCCACCCTGAAAGCCCCGTTTCCGTACTTCGGCGGCAAGTCTCGCGTTGCCAGTCTGGTCTGGGAACAGCTGGGAGACGTGAAGAACTACATCGAGCCGTTCTGCGGTTCGGCAGCCATGCTGCTCGGCGTACCACATTCGCCGAAGTTAGAAATCCTCAACGACGCCAACTGTCACATCGCCAACTTCTGG
>Ga0181358_1000889_pt1 | contig 13631 bp, 16 predicted proteins | sample Fa13VDMM110SD_FD_130096 | JGI IMG/M metagenome (GOLD analysis project Ga0181358, IMG submission 130096) | Freshwater viral communities from Lake Michigan, USA - Fa13.VD.MM110.S.D | ecosystem: Environmental > Aquatic > Freshwater > Lake | place: USA: Michigan | collected 2013-09-24
GTTTGTGGCTTGATAGCCTTCAACTTTTGGAGCTGTTTCGAGCTGTGCAAATTCAGTAACAAAATACTTTTTGTTAATCGTGGTTTTGCCGGTAGATTGAAAGCTGCCGCCGCCGCCCAGCATCTCGACGCCCGTGTTTGGGACGGATCCGCCGCTGCCCCCACCGTAGCTACTGCCCCTAGCCATTAGCTAAACACCCCGGCGTTTTTGATGAGTAGATCCAGCTTATCCAGTATGCCTTGCAGGTTGGGTGGGTTTTCTAGTCTCACAGGTTGCGTGCGTTGTGCCTCTGTTGTGGATGGGATGTCACGAAGCTCGCTGGCAGTAGGTAGGGCGCCCACCACTGACTCTGTGGCGGCCTTTGCCCGGTTAAATGATTGCTCGCCAAAACCGCGGTCGCGCAAATCACGCTCTTTTGCTTGCTGTAAATCCAGCTGCGCTTTACGAGCCTCTGCCGTGTCCTCCGCGCTGCCGCTGGTTCGCGCAGTTTCAGCGGCTGCTCTGGCTCTATTTTCCAGTAGCTCCATTTCGGCGGCAGGGCCAGAGATCTTCGCTTCCAGATCCTCAATCTGCGGGATCAGTTCGGCCTTTCTGCGCTCATGTTCTTCTGCCCGCTGCAAGCTGCGCTGCCGGTACTTCTCCTCAATATCCTGCTTCATCTTTTCGGCAAGTTCTTTGCTAGATATCGTCGCTTCAATTAATTTTAGCTCGTGCCGAGCAGCTGCTTTTTCCGACTGATCAAATGCCTTCTGCTCCTCCTCTAATTTCTTTTGATCGACCACCTCTTTCTCCATTCCTCCCCGTAGCTTGCGCTCGTCGGCTATGGCTTTCTTTATTTTTTCTTCCCTGTCTTTTAGAGCTTTTTCCACATTGTCGCCCATAGGCTCTAAAAGCAGCAGCGGGTTTTCCTTAAAAACCGCAACTAGGTCTAGAAAAGATCCTGCAGCTAGCGCAGTTACTTGAGAGACTTGATTTTGAAATTGCCTTAAAGTTACGTTAGCCGCGTCTAAGCTAGCAACCATAGCGTCAGACATTACTGCGCTGGCGTTGCCTAATTTAGTATACTCCTCAGTTGTCATGCGAAGAATGGGGAGGAAGCGCTGGTAATCTTTAGCAAGTAATTCGTTTACTACTTTTAATTCTTCACTGGCTAGTGCGCCGGAGCTAACTGCCTCGCGCAATTTATTAAACAATTCCTCTGGGTTTAAACGAACCAAGTCCTGCCCCGTGACTCCGATTTTTGCAAATGTTTTTGCCAGCTCAGTGTTACCGCCAGCCGCGTCTTGAGCGGCTTTGCCCAGCTTACCTAGTTTGCTGCCTATTTCCTCGATGGATAGATTTGCTGTGACGCCTACGGCCGCTAAGCGCTGGATGCTTTCTGCGCTTACGTTAAAGGCGTCCGACACATCCTGCAGTTGTCCTGCTTTGGCCAATATGTTGTCGATACCTGCAACTAGACCTGCAAGGCCGCCGCCGATCCCGACTAATCCGACGGCAGATTTTGCAAAGGAGCCGACGTCTTTTTCCAGGCCACGCAGGCCAGTCATAGCTCCGGCTTTATTCAGTACGACATCGATTGCTAGTTTTGCCATGACTTAAAATCCAGAGGCTTTTAGGTCTGCGCCAAATGCACTATCTAAAGCCCGTTTCATCTTTTCTGCCTGAATGTCAATAGCCCTCTGTGCCTGTGCATCTGTCAGACAATTACTTACCCACGGCACATGGTTTATCATTCTGATTAACCCAGTAAAAAAGTTGTCCGACTGATCTAGCACTGTGCCCGTAGCTCGGTTGCCAGCGTGACGCTTTACCCAAGCGGGCACCGCTTGCTGCTCAGCGCCCTCTACATTTGTGCCCATTCTGCCTCTGGTGCCCCCAAGCTGCATGGCACAAGCGGCCCAGCCGCCCTTTGCGATGCCTACCCTTTTTTGTATTTCTTTAACGTATTGGCGCAGCGGGATTCTATCGTTTGTAATTAAGAGCGGCTCTTGGCGAGTGCTCATTCTCGGTCTTTTGGGAATTGGCCTCAGGGCCTGCTTATGAGCCGTAGAACTCATCGTGCCCACCTTTGCTTGCATCAGTCCTGGCACACGCAAGCGCACCAACAAATTCCTAGCTAAATCAAAATCCCCCTTACGCATCATAGCGACAAAAGCGCGACCTGCTCCGATGCCCTGTTTTTCTATTGTCTGGAATATATCGCTAGGCGTTTTTATTGCTTTGCGTATGTCCCTAGCCACAGCTCCTTCCCCTTGATTCTTGGCGCTATCTTGCTGGCCGCCTACTGCCTTAGTCCCTCCAAAGGGTTGCGTTTGAAAAGCAAGATTTACAGCCATTAACCTGGCCTGTGCTCGCATGACTTGTGCTGGCGTTTTGGTTTTATAAAAACGCAGTAAGGCTTGCTGAAGCTCCCGATCGTCTATGGTGATTTTCTCAATCACTTCCCTGCTCTCCGCGCCCGAACAGTCTCAATGGCCAGCAACTCGCCCTCACTAAGCAGATCCACGCTTGATCCTCGCTGCATGGCAAAGCCCACGTGGTACCAGTACGCCTGCCCGATCGGCATGTTCCAAACGTACTCTGCACTCCAACCCGTAGATCCGCACACCCCCGTGACAATGGCCAGCGCCCAGGGCAGGCCCGTAGGCTCCCGGCCGCCGCTCTTGCCGCGCTCCGGCTGCCAGAGCTGCGGCAAGGCATTAAAGTCGTCGAGGTAAACATTAAATTTTGCTGTCTCAATCAGAAACTTGCAGCGCCAGCTTTTCAGCCAGTTACGGTAAAAAGTGCGATCGGACAAGTCAGGCAATCGCGGGAAGTCTGTCCGGCAAATGTTTACCGCAAGGCGCAAATCTTTTGCCGTAGGGAAACTGCCCCCAATAAAGTAAGGGGATTGAGCGACCTCAAGATTGAACATGTGCCACAAGCTTAGTGGCCGTAGCGGTAAGCCCAGCACGCAGTGATCTGCGCGGTTTAGAAAAGACTCGGCAAAGTGGCGATTCATCGCCCGCTCGCGTTTAGACTAACTCTGCAAAGAGCTGGAAGGGTTATAAACGCCGGTCACGCTAACCTTCACAACATCGCCAACCGTTTTCGTAAGATTCTCACCCGTTTTTACAAAGGTGTTGCCGTCGATTGTAAATGTTGCCGGCACGGACGTGCCAGAGCTGATGCCCTCGATGGAAGCGTTGTAGCGCGGATTGTAGTAGGTGGTGACAGTGGGGGCGGTGTTGGCTGTGCCGGGATCAATCACGATCTCGGTCAGTTCGCCAGTGATCGTCATGGAAATAAATTCTTCAATACCCGTGATGCTCGTTACCCCAGTGAATCCTTTGTATGGCATAAATTTATTTCCTTAGGCGATTGTCGAGAACGTCACGGCAGTGTTAGTCAGCCGGGCAAAATCTGTGTTCGACAGGCGAAGCTCTTGGCGAAAACTTCCAGCTGTAGCAACTGCTGGGAAAGCAAAGCTGTTGGGCAGGGTCTCAGTGACAGTTTCGATTCTTTTGTATTTTTTAATGTGCTTAACAATCGTGCCGTCAGTGCCCGTTATGAATACGTACTCCTCATTATTGTTAATGTTTTGCGAGATTCCTGCAGTTACTCCATACGTCATAGCCATATTGCTTTTTCCTTACGTGTCAACTGGGCACTACAAAGGCGGTAAACTTTACCGAATCTTCCATCACCTTATCGTTAGATCCAGTGCTCTCCTCACCCAAATACCCGCCCATCAGAGTGGCTCCGGCAATCGTAGTCACTGCCGCTAGCTGGGTATTAAGCCAATCAAAGGCTGAACGATGAGCTGTGACTGTGCTGGCCACCTCTAGTGGCGTCATAATAGTGCAGGTAAAGGTTACTTTGCGGGTGGTTGCTAAACTGCCCTCAATTACTGGCACGCTAGATTCAGCGTGTACCACGGCCGCAGGTAGCTGCAGATCGGTAATGCGGTGCCCTGCCTGCACATAAAGCCCAGCGGGTTTACTGGCTGTGGATAGGTAGGCGGCCAAGCCGTCCTCTGCTGCAAGCCTCAAACTCATCGCACATCCTCTGGATCTGCCAGGATCAGAGTCGTCACCCCCTGATCGGATTGTACGCCAGTAAGTCTTTTAGGTGATCCGCCTACCGTCACGATCGTCATTAGTGCGGGCAAGCTGACGGCGCTGGTTAGGCAAACAAACTCGGCATTTTGCGGGTTTACAAATCCGCCCATGCCCAGCTCAGCCGTTTGTTCGTTAGGGGTGTAGACACCCCGGACGGGCAGGCCACTAACAGTGGCGGTAGTTGGATTGGCTGAAATCATGTCGACCACGCCAGTAGTCATAAGGGTTTGGAGTTCGGTCACGGTTGAGAACAAGTTGTCAAAGTTGCTTCAGCCAAGAACATTCTGTGGCTTCAACTTCTCCCATAGTTTGCTGCACGGCTAAATCCACCCCGCCCCAGCCGCACTGATAATCGTGCCCGCCGATCAGCCCCCCTTTTTTTACCTTGGGCAACCAGGCTAAAATATCCGCCTTAACGTTTTCGTAGTCGTGGGCGGCGTCGATAAAAACTGCGTCTAGCGATTGATCGGGGAAAAAGTTTGCCCCCTTTAGGCTAGTCATGCGCAACGGCACCAGCTGGCGGGAGACTGGTTTCACGTTTGCCAGAAACTCCTCGTAGAGCGTGCCGTTCTTAATGCAATCCTGCCCTGCGTGTTCCTCGCTACCCAGCCAAGTATCGACAGCGTAGATCTCGATCCTGGGCGATTTGTTCCAAGCCTCGACAAGCAGGAAAGCTGTAGATCTACCCTTCCAGCTGCCTACTTCCACGATCTTTCCGTCCGCTGGGCAAGCCGCCACGATCCTGCGGTAAACTCCGGCAAAGCTAAACCAATCCTCGCCACTTATATTGCCTAAATGTTCTAGCTTACTATCCATCGTGTTCTCTTTTCTTGTGCTGTGGCCACTCTGGTGGCGTGATGATTTTCTTGGTGAAATTCTGCGCTCGGACAAAAAGCGCCCCGCGTTGCCCCTATGTTTTGGATGCGACTGACTCGCGGATATAGTTCCCCCATGGCCAGCTCGGATCGAATGCGCTGGATGCCTCCGTCCCAAAAAGAGTTATCCCACCTAGGCGCCAAATACTTTTCCCAATGGCTACGCCAAGTGGCCCAGCCCCACGGGGTAAACCACTTTCTAAAACTTGCCATCTCAGGCTCTGCTTCTCCGCCGTGCTGATTGTAGGCGCTGATCGTCAGGGTCATCGGTGACGCCCAGTTGGCCGCCCACTCAAACCAGCGCAGGCAGTCTGGGCTAGGCACGGTATCGTCCTCTAGGTGCACATGAAAATCGCTGTTACGAAATCCCGTTTCCATGCAGTAGCGGATCGTCGCCCCGCAGCCCATATGTTCGACTGGGCTAAGCGTGGTGAGGCCCATCTGCTTGGCAATTTCTACAAGCTCGTCGGTTTTATTTGAACGATCTAACACGCAGACGATGTCGTACTCGCCCACGCCGTCGCAGGCTGAAAGCGCTTGCAGGGTTTGCGTAAAGTAGTCAGGCCGATTATAGCCCGACACGGTCAGAGTTTTGTTCACCCCTTTAAAAGCGCATAGGCCGCTAGGTTGCCGCCAGTGCCTTTATTATTTTGCAAGGCATCTTTGCCTAGCCCCTCCGGCCTAATGCGCAGGCCGTTAGTACGGTTTAGATCTGGCGTGTTGCAGACTAGAGTTGCGATGCCGTTGGCCCGCAAGGCGTGACTCATAACAAAATCGTCCGCCATAAAACTGGCACGCTCTTTGGGGCTAAGCGCGACAAACTGCTTAGCGGTCATCGCCGGCCACAGCTCTGCCTTGGGCATGTCTTGGCGTCGGCAAGTCACCCCTGCAAATCCCTCAAGAATCTCGGCCGCGCCGAGATGGTCGGGGGCGATAGCATAGCCAGTCTTGCCCGTCATAAAAAATCCGCAGATGCCTAACGCCGTCTTTGTTTTGTTTTTTAGCTCGTCGGCGAGCACCTGCAAAAGTGTGGGGCCGTAAAGAATGTCGTCGTCTAGCCAGACCAGCTGCGCTTCGGGATCGGCCTCCGATTCCATCAGCCCGACAAACTTTGTGGCTGGGCCGTAATCTTGTGTCCTGTGAATTTCTAATTTACCAGAATCGGCCAGCGCTTGTAGCTCTTTAGGTATATCGCCAAAGCGTTCTCCCGTCCGTGCCAGTTTATCAGGCACCGACAAAATAATCCGATCTGCCGGACGGTTTTGGCGCAGCAGACTTTGAATCGTCGGCAGTATCTTATGGATTCGGGTGGGAGTGGTGGTGAGTCCCACCACTACTTTGCCCACCCTATCGACTGGGCTAGGCAGTAAAACGGCGGCGGCTGGAACAGTGCCGGCAGATAGCAGATCCACGTCCCAGCGCAGCGGCGGGCAGATTGTATCTGCCGCACATTTTACAAAGAGCACGATGCCACCCAGCGCTTTTGCGGTGGCCTCCTCCGCATCTTTCACAATGTGTATGCGTTTGCCGGCAATCTCAGTACCAGGGTCGGTTATAAATAAAGCCTGTATGGCTGCCGGATTGTCTGAGGTATCGATAAAGAATTTATGCAATCTAAAGCAATCCATAAATGGCCCGTTAAAGACCATAGTAATCTGCCCCCAGTTTTGACGGAAAGATTCACGCACGCAGCGATCGGCGTCTGCGGTTTGGCCAACGGCTCTTAGGCACTGTTCAATAAGCATTTTGGGCAGGTGTCCGTACCACTTGGCGTCCAAGTTCCAGATCACGCCCTGCGGCCTGGGCAACATTTCGACTAAGTTTAAAAGTCTGACGGCTTCGCTAAAATTACCCTCATCGATAAGCACGGTGGCCAGATGGCCGTAAGCCTCTCGACGAGTCGGGCAAAGTGTAATCCCCCTGCCCAAGTATTTCCGTTTTTTTACATGATCGGCGCACATCACGCCAGCCATGCAGTAGAGCTGGTAGCGCTCGGTTTCGCCCAGGTCTGGATGCTCTAGCCCTAAAAGAGTGGGGCCAATAGATTCCTGATATGTCCCGCGCAGATATCCCTCTTGGGCTAAGTAGTACAGATTCATCCCCGTATGCTGTAAAAGAGTGCCGAGGATACGTTTGTTGCGTTCGCTGCTGTTTTTCTTGCAGGTGTTCGGGGCGTGAATGACTACAAGGTGATCCGCCAATCCCACCGCCATGTTGGGCACTGCCTTTACCCTTTCGTGCACGGCTCGTTCCCAGATGGCGGGCAGGCTGCCGTCGGGTTGGCGACGGAATATTCTTTCTCTGCGATTGTCCCGCATTCCGCTGTTCTGCACGTCGTACCGGGTTACAAGGATCTCCCAGCCCTTCTCCTGCGCCTCCCGCTGTTCGACTGCGTCCCGGTGTAGCTTCGCCTGCCCTGGGTCAAGCAAGTCGTCAGAATCAAACCAGACGACATATTTGCCCGTCGCCAAGCTAAAGGCTTTGTTACGAGCGGCAGCAAAATGATCGATGTGGGGCCAGTCGGCGTTTTCGGGTGCGTTCAGATACTCTCCCCAGACCAAAGCCTCGCCAGCGGCCTCCTGTGCGCAAATACGCACACCCTGCGCATCATTTTTACCGCAAGCCGACACGCAGACGACTTCGTCCCATAGGCCGGCGGTGCACTTAATTAAACGGGCAACTAGCTCCCCTTCGTTGGGGCCGACGATAATAGCTAGAGAGACAAGGGGGGTATTCATATTTTTTAGGTTGGGAAAGCCCGGTGCACCCCCCGATGCACCGGGCAACCCAGATGATTCTCTAACTTAGACCAAGCGAACCAGTGAGGCTGTCGATCCACGGCCGCAGCCGTAGAGCAAGATGTAGGAACGGTTACGGGTTCCGAGAGTCGGGTTGTAGAACTCGCGCATTTGCAAGCTCAGGCCAGACACGGGTTCCGTGACGTTTTCTACGCTGCCAGGGTAATCGTTGGGCACTTCGGGCAGACGGGCCGCCACGAGAAGCGCTTCCTGTTGGGCCGCAAAGCCTTTGCTGATCGCGGAAGGGAGCGAAGGATAACTGAACACTTCGATGCCGTTCACGATTCCAACTGAGCCGGTGCGGATTGCGTCACCTTGGATCTGGGCATTCGCCACGATCGAGGAGTCGTTGAGCAAGCTGGCTTTGTTGTTCGGGCTAACAATGGCGTAGCGGCTGGCGCTAGGCACTTTGTTGCTATCCAGCGTTACACCCATCGAAACGATGGAGCGATAGCTGAGAACGTCCGCCGCCACGGTCATCGTGGAGGTGTAGGACGCGGCGCTGATCGTGCCGAGCAAGGTGTCGACCATCTGTTTGCCCAAGGCGTGTGCGGCCGATGCGGCAAAGCGCTCGATTAAGTTGATTGAGGAGCTGGCTGCTTCATCGTCGTTGATTGCCACGGTGCTATGAACAAGGTTGTTCAAGGTCACAATGCAATCCGTCTGCGTGCGGTCTCCCGCGACGTAGCCGTTGGATGTGCTGTAGGCTACGGCAGTCGCCGCAGTCACTAGATGGGTGGTGATGACGTCGCCTTTACGGGCGGAAGCGTCGGAGAAGTCCGCGTAGGCGGACGTGAGGAAAGGGAATTGCTCGACGAGCAAGCTAAGTGCCCGTTGGGAAACTAACTTTCCGTTGCTGACTGAGGCGAGACTATTTGCCATATATCTATCCTTCTTTCTTGGTTATCGTGCGAGCGTGTTTAGTTTTTGATAAATCACGGCCGCACGACCGGGATTTTTTTCCTCGTTGAATTGCTTCAGCAACTCAGCGCGGGAAAGGGTGGGTGCCACAATTTCAAGGGGTTTTGTTCCCTTGCTGGCTTCTAAATCAATTTTGAGACGGGCAAGCTCGTTGTTTAAGGCAACGATCTTGGGGTTCTCGGAAAGTTCGGCAGCAACTTCGGCCACGACTTCTGGGGCGGCTTCGGTTACGGCGGGTTCAGCGGCTACGGGAGCTTCCTCGACCACGGCTTCAAACTTGGCGGCAAATTTGCCGACAAGTTCGTCGATGCGGGCGGAGAGAGCGGCGATGGCCAGCTCGGCATTAAACGCCGGGGCCGCCGGTGCTGCGGGCGCGGTTTCGATAACCGGCGCTGATTCCTTTATGGTTGTATCCATATTAAGCGTTTTGAGTGTGTCAACTCGTGCGGAATAAACGCCTGTTGGGTTGGCTGCCGGTTGGGTCACAAGGTCGACGGACAAAAGCGTGTTCACGTCGGCCAGCATTGTGCCATCTGCTGCTTCACGCGGGATTCCAGAGAAGCTGATCGAAAAGCCAATCTGTCCTGGCAGGGTGCTTAGTAGCTCGCTAAAATAGGCAAAGCCATCATGGCTTTCCAGCAGGGTTAGATCCGCACGGACACGGCCTCCGTCTAAGCTAAAGTTCTCTAAGTACCCGATGATGTTAGAAACGCTAGAGCTGTGATCCGAAAGTACCTTAATTTGCCCCAGCTCATTACCGGCCCGGACAACTTGCTCTAGGGTGTCGGCGTCAATAGTCATGCCGTGGCCTAAAGCGGGGCCAGCGGTGATGACGGAAATTCCCTTAAATAGTTTTGTTGAAGCCATGCGCGGGCATGGCGTGTCAAATTAGTCCTGCGGAGGAGGCGGAGGAGTTAAGTGAGCGTGAATCTTTTCAAGTTCTGCAATCGCCTCGCTTAGCCTGCTCCTACTAGGCAGGGTAGCAACTATTTTTTCTTTTTTGCTTTTGCCTTCGGCCGGTATTTGCCGATGCCTAAAGCAGAGACGACCATGTCCTGCTCGGCTTTGGTCAGAGTAAAGTCAGCATCGTCGCGCATAGTAAAAGTATCGGTGGTAGGGGCGGGTGCAGGAGCAGTCTCCGGCTCGGCCATAGTCAAGTGCACGGTCGCCTCCCCTGCTTTTAGCGCCGGGGTAACGGTGGCGTCTTGCGCCGGCGGGATGCTGGGCGGAGTGACAGCTACGGTTGGCGCTGGTTGGTTACTAAAAATCTGCACTGCGGTCGTATCAATCCCAGCGGCCGCGCACTGCTTTTGGATGTAAAGTGATTCAGCGATCCTTTGGTTAATGGCTGTTTGATAGTCCTCTCCGCGGGAGGCGTATATGGATGCCATACTGGTCAGGCCCATCTTCAAATCCTCCCGATCAGCTGCAGAATCCCGACCGGCGTCTATGGTCGCTTTTGCTGGCGTGTGATACTCGGCTGCCCACCACATTGTCATTCCCCTGGGTGGGGTCAGCTCTCCACGCTTAATCGCTTTGGCTAGCGCCCACTTTCAGATCCTTGAAATAAATTGCGTTACCACTGTCTGCGCGACCTCATCAAACCGGCGCTGTGCTTGGCCAAGAATAAGGCGGGTATTAGGCCCGCTCAGTGTCGATGGATCCCACATCATCGCATACGGCAGGCCGAGGGTTTGAGCGATGGCCTTTAAGTACTGATCCATGTGGGTCTGCAGATTTTGGCTAGGCCGATCATTTTTAATCTCTCGCAATACTTTCCCCATCGGAACATTTAGCAACGCACCGCCGCCAAAGATTTTGTCTGTGGTTAGGTTGTAATCGTCTGTTTCGGTCGGGTTAAAAAAGCCGGGGCCGCTGTTGGTGGTAGACTCTAAAGCTAGCCCAATCTGCCCAGCTCTTTTTAGCGCAAGCATTTCTGTCTCAAGAATTTCCGATCTATCGAGGCAAGTGTTAATGCAAGATGCCAGCTTGCTAATCGATCGCACCTCATCAGCCCGATCGCGTTCTGCCAGCAAGATCAAATCATTTGCCTGCACCTCAGTAAATTTCTCGCCGTCGTTACCCGTGCGAATGTAGTAGCTCAGCGGCCTGCCGTTTTTGTTCAGTCGCACTCCGTCAAAAATGTTTGTCTCTGTCCCGAGGTAGGTTGGCGTTTCGCAGCGGTGCCCTTCAACCAACTGAATCAGCGGATAACCGTCACCGTTATCAGTTAGCAGCGCAAAAATTTCGTTATCCCGTAACATGGTGCGGGTGGCCACCTGCTGCATGGTGTTCCAATCCAAAATTCCCCTTACGTCGCAGCTGCCGCTCCACATATCAAACCACGCCTCGGCGTCTGTGTTCCATGCCTCGTCGCTGGTGCGGGATTGCGCTTTAATGCCGGAGCCAATCGTGTTGCGGGTGATGGTGTCGATTGCACCGCGAATGGTCGGATCGTTATAGCAAAGCCAGCGGGCTAGCGATGAGATGGCCTGCCGTGATGCGGCGCTAACGTCCAGCCGAGTATCGCCTAGCTGTGCTTCGACAAACCGACGCTTACGAGTGTCTGGGCCGACGGCTCGGATCATGCGGCTCCAAGTCGTGATAATCTTTGAACCTAGGCCCATATTAGTATCCAACCGAAAATGGTTTTTCTACAAAACGCGGATAAGTCACTAGGGTCTGATCGCCTGTAAAGATTGCCGTCACCTCTGCATCGGTCTTACCGCTGACTAAGCGCCAGCCGTCTAGCGCCGCTTTCGCCACCTCCACCGGCGTGATGCCAGAGGTGACTTGGTAGTTAAAAGATTTGCCAGCAACGCTTGCCGAAATCATTGTGCGTCCGCCATTTTGAAAGACGGTGGCTTGGCCGGCTGCGATTGCTTCCAAGGCAAGGACAAGAGCCTGAGCGTTTTTAGACGCCTGAATCCAGAGAGAAAAAAGGAGAGCACGATCCACGACTCCGTTCTAATCGTGTCAATCACGCCTTTGCCTCTGGGGCCATAGCTGCCTCGGCTTGAATTACTTTACCCCATACCGCCAGCCCAGCTAGGTAGGTTTCGCAATCGTATAAGTGATCCTGCCTGCCTTTGATTCTAATCCACTCATAAAGATCTTTGCCCGTTTTGCGGTTGATTCGGTGAGCCTTGCGATGGCTTGCCATGTGCTCCCGGTATTCCGGGCTAACGTCGTGCGCTACTTCCCACATCGGCCCCTGCCCTCGGCGTAACCACGCCAGCAAATCCTGACACGACGGAGAGCTTAACAAGAGCAGGCGGCATCCTGCGTCGGTCGGTTGGTCGGAGCTGTGCACGCTTTTCATTCGACCGCCCACGCCTTCAATATAGAAAAACTGCCGCTCCTCTCCCTTAATGGCTACCCAGCCGTAACGTGCCGCAATCCTGTAGGTGTCTTGTGTTTCGTAGCCGGAGTCAATGCAGGTATGTATATTTTTTACGCCAAGCTCTTGCAAGGATTGGGCGATATCCTCAATCGTTCGGCGTCTGCCTTCCTCAATCAAACGGCTTGATCCATCCCTAGCAAACGCTCTGACGACAAACCAGAACTCGTCGATCTGCCTATCGATTGCGGCTAGTTTAATGTGATCGGTTTCCCAAAGCTGCTTCTTGCCAAACGCACCTGGCGGTATGTTTGTTAAATCGTCGTCATCAAATTGATCTTCCCACGGCATCGCACTCCATCCGTTGACCCACCCCTGCAATCCGTGCAGATAATGTTTTTCTGTGAGAAACTTTTTTGCGCAATCCGCAAAGGTAATCGTCGGCGAGTACCAGCTCGGCAAGCGGAAAGAGCGCCTGCCCGTTTCCGCGCTGTTGTTAGCCGCCACCCACTTGCCCTGCTCAATCGCCTTGCGCCGATGACTTTCCGTCCACTTGGCGTCGCACTTCGGGCAGTAGTAGGCAGCTGTTTCAGACACTCGCTTCATGTCCCACTTACCGTCCTCGGCTCTTGCCGTTTCGTCCCAGCGTATCTGACCGAACTCCATCGCCTGAAAGTCACCGCAGGAATGGCACGGCACGTGGTAGGTTTCTTGGCTGCCAGCCTGATAGTTTATCCAGATGTCGCCGGTGTTCAACGTCGGCGTGCTCGTCAGCACGTGCTTACGCTGCGGAAACGCCTTGGTGCGCTCTAAGGCTAGCGAGTAAGCGGCCGCATCTTTTTCAGATGGCGCAGCAAAAGAATCCAGCTCATCCAAAACGGCTAAGCAAATCGGGCGCGAGGAAAGATTGGCCGGGCTGTTTGATCCCACCAAAGAAAGCGTCATGGTCGCAAACTGCATCTCGAGGATCTTTAGGTCGTCCATGTCCTGCGGAAATAGTTGCTTTACCGGCCTGCACTTCTCAAATATCGGAGTTAGTCGCGTCTCGCTATAAGAGCGGGCTAAGTCTGCGTTAGGCATAACTAGCAGCGCTGGCGCTGGGTCGTTCGCAATTCGGTAGGCTAACCACACTGCCAGCGTAAGCGTCTTGCCTGTTTGCGATCCCCAGCAAAGCGTGACGGTGTGAACGCCTGGATCGGCTAGTGCTTCCAGTACGCCACGCACGTATGGCGTCCACGTCGTGCTGTAAAGTCCGGGGCGAGCAGTCAGCCGGCTATCGAGCTGAATGTTGCGCTCTGCCCACTGAATCACCCCTGGCGGCTTTTCGTAGTGCCAGCGTATGCGTGCTCGTCGGCGTAGCTCCTCTTGAGCCTTGGTCATCCGTCGTAGCACCCGCATGGTATTTCGTCAGGCAAATCTTGGAATAGCCTCATCTGAGCAGAATCCGCTTTAATTAAATCTTCCCATTTCCAATTTCTCCCAAGCCCAACAACGCTTGTTAGGACAGCATTTCTTTCCATAGAAATAGCCCTCTGCGCTAGTGCTGGGTGTTTGTTGGCTAGGCTTATTACCTCATGCTTTTTCATAGCAGGACAAA
>Ga0181358_1000890_pt1 | contig 13622 bp, 13 predicted proteins | sample Fa13VDMM110SD_FD_130096 | JGI IMG/M metagenome (GOLD analysis project Ga0181358, IMG submission 130096) | Freshwater viral communities from Lake Michigan, USA - Fa13.VD.MM110.S.D | ecosystem: Environmental > Aquatic > Freshwater > Lake | place: USA: Michigan | collected 2013-09-24
CTTCGTGAGTATGGTGAATAAAGCATTAGCGGATTGCTGGGCGTTGGTGTTTTTGGCAATTAATCAAGCACCATACTTACCCCTTCCATATGATATCGCCGCAGACCTCTACCCTTATATGCTATGGGATAATGACAACAATAAGGCAACTCTGGTATTCCCTCAAACCGCATTCGTCCAACCCACACCCCCTGCCCCTCCCGTCCCAGTCCCTCCTCACTCGTGGGAACAAGAACCATTAAGCACAGGCACGGCAAAGGCATTCCTCTATTTTGATAATCAACTATTTACTCTATTTAGTTCATTTGAGAATATCCTGAACGCAACCTATTTAGACCCTGCGATAGTTGGAATTAATGGAGACGAAGCCCACTATCTTATACAGAATTATAGCAAATACAATTCCAATTTTGTCGCTGGTGGAACTGGAACAGGGCAACCTCTACACGACAGTTTATATATGGAACAGCCATATAGCACGGGTGCCACATTATCTCCAATTCAGTCATTAGTATTCAATACTTCACTTCTCCCAATTCTTCCACAATTAATCGGTGTCCCAAAGATATTAAGGCAGAATAATAACTCGCAGGGGCAGAACGACAACATTAGCAACGAAATCACCGATTTAGTGGTAAATGTCAGCCGAGGAGATGAATACTTCCCAGCAGTTCTTTATTTACCAACGGCGGAATATAGATTAATTGATTTGAACGGAAATGCTCCAATTTCGGCGGTCCAGATAAGCGTCCAATGGAAAGACATTTATGGCATATACCACGACTTCTTTATCCAGAATAATTGTAATTGTTCCCTGAAAATTATGTTTAGGCGAAAAGACCAAGGATTAGATTAAGCAGAAGTTTAGTGAAAAATGAAAGATTATAATTATTTAAATATAATCTTCCAAAAATATTATCTATGATAGTTATATAAAACAAAATGTCTTCCAGCGATTTTGAGAAAGTTTGCGTCCAAGACGACGTCCTTAACACTACTGATAAGGTCCGTTATGCCGTCTTTAAGGGAGCCCAGAACATTACCCCCGCCCAGTATAACGCCATTTCAACCTCTACTTCCAGTATCACCTGGAATATACAATTACCAAGCGAGAGCACGGTATTCAGCAGACGTATTATGGTCCAAGCAACTATCGCCGTTTCCATTACTGGTAGTTTCGCCGCAACCGCCCCCGCTGGTTCAGTCCTCGTCAATTATGGCTACGCTTCTGCTCTGGGTCCTTTCCCTCTTCAATCGCTCTGTAATACCATTCAGGCGACGATTAATAACAACACCGTCAGTCAAAATCAGCGAGACGTAATGTTCCAGTTGCTCCGCTTCAACGACCGAAGGGAACTCGCACGATACAACAACGCCTGTCCCACTATGTATGACTCGTATTTGAACTATGACGAAGCACTCGGCACCAACAACAACCCTCTCGCCGCCTGGAACAACGTCAGCAACGACCAAGATTTTCAGCCCAGAGGTTCGTTCGCCATTACCTCCATTACTGGTAATGACCCCAAAGGTTCTATTGCTTCCAACGACCGCACAGTCGTAATCACCTTCACTACACAGGAACCCCTTATGTTGTCGCCTTTTATCTGGTGCGACCCCAAGAGTAATAATCAGGGTATGTATGGTGTCCAGACACTCAACTTTGTCTTCAATCTCGGTCAGCCAAATAAGATTGTCCGTCTCGCAAATGAGGCACTTTTCGCCGCAGCACCCGTCGTATCCCTTCAACCTGGAAGCATTACTAACGCTCGTCTTCTTATGGAGTTCTACACGAGACAGCCCAGCGACCTCGTTTCCTCTCGTAATGTGGTGCCATTTGCCGAGTATCCTCGGTATTTAACTCCCTGCCCCTCCCTCGCCGCACAACCCGCCCCCGCAGTCCCTCCCACTTTTAGCACGAGCGGTCTGGTGAGTTTTCAGTCAATTCAGTTGAACTCTGTTCCCGACAAACTGATTATTTGCGTCCGTAAAGTTCTCGCCTCCCAGACCATTTTTGATAGTGATAGTTTCCTCCCCATTACCGCAGTCAATTTCAATTTCAACAACAAAGCAGGTCTCCTCTCTGGTGCTACACAATGGGATTTGTGGCGTATGTCTGTTGAGTCAGGTTCCAATCAAACGTGGGCGGAGTTTAGCGGATACGCTCCCCTCGGTGATAATGTGCCTTTTGTTTCAGGCACTAACTCTGGCTATAAGCAGATTTCTACCTGCGGTTCTGTTTTGTGTCTGGAAATGGGAAGGCATATTGAATTGGACGACGTTTATGCTCCTGGTAGTATCGGTGCCTTTCAACTTCAATTTCAGGTCAATTACCAGAACAACACTACCACAGCGATTGACGCAGCGAACCCCTACGAGATTGTGCTGATTACTATGAACTCGGGAGTATTCACGATTGAACGTGGAACAAGTCAAACTTACACCGCAATTCTGTCTCGTGCCGACGTTCTGTCTGTCTCTTCCCAGCCATCTTACTCCAAATCTGCCGTTGCTCGTCTGGTCGGTGGTTCGTGGGAGGACAGTTTCAAGTCCCTCTGTTCGTCTCTATCACCTTACGCAGGTAAGGCAGAGAAGGTGAAGGATTTGATTATGGGTGAGGGTGTGTCTGGTGGTGCTGGTTCATCTGGTGGTGCTGGAACGTCTGGCGGTGCTGGTTCATCTGGCGGTCGTATGCGTAGGCATTTGGCTATGTAAGCCATTCTACTAATGGGGTTTTAGAATTGTTCCCCTCCTCGCATGTCGCATTTACTCATATTGTAAAAAACAACAAAAACCGACGTGGCACAGAGGAAGTGCGTGGGGCTCATAACCCCAAGGTCGTAGGTTCAATCCCTATCGTCGGTAGTAGTCGCATTTCATAAAGCCCATAGGGGCATTATGAAAAATACTAAATCGTGCCCTTTGTCCGCAGGGCTTATACTCGCCTCACCCTTTCACGATTAAACTCCCACAGTATCACCTGTTCTACTGGTATGGGGGACGCCTCACGTATTTTACTCGTGAGTTTTTGGAACATAGTGGTTGCCCCAATATCCCTGACAAATATGTCTTTTAGGTGTTTTAATTTACGCTTCAACCCTAACTCAACCGCCCTCACGAGACGGCATTCAGTCATAGTGTCGTTGGTGTATTCCACGGTGAATGTGTGTTTCTCCACAAGTATTGAACGGACATTTACTCGTGTTATTTGGTAATACACCTTTTGGTTAGGCACCTCACTCATAACCTCCATAACGCTATAAATAGCGTGAAACCCTAAATCGTTGCTGTCGCTATATTTTAGGGGGTATTTCACCCAAAATATCGGCTTATAGTCGGCTGGGGGAACAACAATAGGGGGTGGTGGGCGTGGGGCTGGTTGTCGGCTCAAATCACGAGCAATATTCATTAGCGACAGATATACCCCTTCTGGCATATGGTCGGTGTTCTCAAAAAGGACCTCTGCCATAGTGGCGAGTAGTTCCTGCTGGGTTGGTTGTGGCATAGTTGGCTTATATGTATATATATAGGGTTGTCTTTAAGTGAAGATTTGCTTAATATATATATACTAAACAAACAACGACTGGCTGGGACCACACGCTATTATATATGTAATAGAGGGGTGTCTTTAAGTGAGTTTAATTAGTGAATATGTATTAAGTGATATGGGACGGGGTTATGGGACGGGTATTGACTGGAACGGGTTTTAGTGGGGCAAATTAATTTTAGTGTGCCAAAAACACAAAACTCCTGAATAATTATTAAATAACTATTTCTTATAGTAAGTCCTGTAAATTGACCCACTAAATACCCCGTCCCCCACTAAAATCCCGTCCCTATTTTAGCCCCCTTTAAGTGCCATTAGTATATATGTATTAAGAGAAAACTCACTTAAAGAGACCCCTATATATAGGTTATAAACCAACAACCCAGATGGCAACCAACAACAACACACAGGGCACCCAGCCCACCGAGACCACTACCGAGGAGACCTACTGTGTTAGGTGCGACGAGGAGATTTTCAGCGACGACGACATATGCCTACGTGAGTGGCAGGGAGACAGCGACGCCCCTATGTGCCACTACTGCTGGGACCAGACCGAGCAGGAGGAGGACGAGGAGATGGAGGACGAATAGGGCACCCTGCGGACAAAGGGCACGATTTAGCATTAAAAAAAACACCATATGGCACAATAGGGGCTGTATGGCACAAAAAAAAATGTGCCCTAACCCCGTCCCTTTTCTATACCCGTCCCCTATTTAAACCCCATTAGTATAAAAGTAATAAGTAAATCTTCACTTAAAGCCAACGCTATATATATATTATAACATATAATGTGCCAACCCAACAACAACATAATACGCCAATTACTCCCCTATGGTGTAGATGCGGACGATTTTGTAGAAATGGACGATTTCTGTGGAATATGCGGACAATTTGCCTGTAATTGTGTGGAAGTGGAGGAAAACTGGTGGTAAAACGGTGGCGGTGCCATTTGGTGCCTTTTTTTTAGGGTGCCATAACCCCGTCCCTTTCCCAAACCCGTCCCCTACTCGCATGTCGTTTTAGTATATATGTATTAAGTAAATTATCACTTAAAGACACCCCTATATTACATATATAACCAGCACACTATGGCAACCAACGGCAACACACAGGAGATTAAGGCGAAATTACGTGAGGAGGTGGAGGTAGGCAACCTTTACCTTGATATTATGGAGGAACCTATGACTTTACTGGAAAACCAGATTAGTCAGGTATTTAGTGATTTAAGGAAATGCCCTATTTCGTCTGGTCGGTTTATCACCCAAACGGAGAAGGTTATGGCACTTGTTAGGGAGTGGAAGAAAATCGGTCTAATCCAGATGATATATGGCAACGAGATATATGCCAATCACTTTAACTTTCACGAGGATTTAAGCGACGACGATTACCACATTTTAGCGATTAAGCATATAGTAAAAAACAATTTATAGAAAAAACATATAGGTTTCTATATTGTAATTAATTTTTAATTTTTGGGCACGAAAATTAAAAATATTATTATCTAATAGTATTATATAAAATGGCGAGTTATAGAAATCCTTACAACGAGGCGATTGCTTCAAAGCAACGGCGATTTGACTATGCCAATATGGCAAACGACTATACCCAGTCATTACAGCAACCGCTTAATGGAGGGGCTATGTTAGAGGGAGGAGATTTTTGGAGTGATTTTGCTGACGGCTTTATGAGCGTCTGGAACCCTATTATTGACACGGCTGGTAAAGTGGCACCCTTCCTACCGCTTCTTGGACTTGGTGAGGAAGGTGTAGGGCTCACTCATAGTGAAATGAGTGGCGGTGATATGTCGGTTAATGCTCCTTATGAAGGATATGTATATGGGGCGGGTTTGAGTGGTGGAGATGACCGTAATGAAGGGTTAGTCAATCAGCCGTTTTTGGGATATGGTGTGAGTGGCGGTGCCATAGCGAATGACGGACAACCCCCGTTTAATATGATTACTAATGCTGGTATGAGCGGAGGTAGAGCGAGGGACAACCCTAAATGGATTGTGAAGCAGAACGACTATTGCTGTATTAAGGATTTGAAGAAACCTATGGCGTGTAATGGCGACCCACTTCCCAAAGCATTTATGAACGATTACCGAAAGAAGAGTAATAACTTTGAAAAATATAGGGAGGGTAAATTGGCTGGATACAAAGGTCAGGGAATGAGTGGCGGAGATGAAGTCAGCGACACCGACCACCCCATTATACGCAATCCTGAATTACAGGCAACGGCATTCCTCGGTGGTCGCAAACCCTCGTCTGTTTCAAAGAAGGAGAAGATTGGTATGGTTCAACAGGTAATCGCCGATATGCTTTTAAAGAATAAGATGAAGGGTAAGGGTATGTCTGGTGGAGATTTTTGGAGTGATTTAGGCGACACATTTAGCAAAGTCGCACCCTTCCTACCGCTTCTTGGACTTGGTGAAAGTGGTGGGGCTGGGGTTTCTGGTGGGGCTGGGGTTTCTGGTGGGGACGGGTGGAGTGATTTGGCGGGTTATTTAATGGGTCCTTCTTCACCGCTTCTTGGACTGGGTGTGAGTGGAGGTGTGAAAATGAACCATAAGGCACTATTGGAAAAGAAGTTCGCCGACAATCTGTTTAAACGACAATTGAAAACTCTTCACGGAAAGGGTTTGAGTGGTGGCGACTTTGACTGGTCTTCTCTTCTGTCATTTGCTCCTCTCCTTCTCGGTCTCGGTATGTCTGGTGGAAATGTTGATTTGAGCGAGTTGAGTGATTTGGAACCGTTTGTAATGGGTATGGGTATGTCTGGTGGAGATTTCTGGGACGATTTGGGTAAGGGTTTCAGCGACGCTTGGAGTTGGATTACTGATACGGCAATTCCTGCTATTACCCCCGTTATTGATACTGCTGGTAAAATAGCAGATGTTGCTGGTAAGTTGTCAGGTAAAAAGGAGGGTAAGGGGTATTCTGGCGGTATGTATGATAAGTCCAAATACCACACTATGCCAGATGGTAGTATAATGGCTAATTCGGCTATGGGTATGGGTTATTCTGGCGGTGCTATGACCTACGAGCAGAATATGAATATGGCGGACGCTATGGGTGATATATTTAGCGGTATGGGTGTGAGTGGTGGTTCCAGAGCGAGTGATACGAGAATGTTGAGCGGTGCGAGACAGTTGTATAAAGGCGGTGCTGGGACTTCTGGTGGTGCTGGGACTTCTGGTGGTGCTGGTGTTTCTGGTGGCGATATTGACTGGTGGGGAGTTGCGAAAGATGTTGGAAGTCAATTATTAAATTATGGTGTAGAAACACCAGAACAGAAAGAAGCGAGGGAAAAGAAAGAAGAAGCGTGTAAATTATGTGCTGAAAAAAAAGATAATGTCTTTTTTGGTAATGGTGTTTCTGGCGGAAAGAAGAGGCAGTCCAGACAGAGCAAAATGAATGAACGCCTCGCTATGAAAATCGCACACCTTCAAGGTAAGGGAATGGAGCCGACTGCCGATATGGAGGCGAGTAATAAAATCGTCGGTCTTATGTCAAAAGCAAACCCAGCCGTAGATTATAAGATGGGTCTATTAACTCAACCTCCCAAATTGGACGCTATTGAGCCACCCGTCCCGAATGGTTCTGGTGTTTCTGGTGGAAAGAAGACGAGCAAATGGATACAACACGTTAAGGCGTATGCCAAAACCCACGGAATTAAATACGGCGAAGCGTTGAGTAAAGCAAAATCAACATATAGAGGTTGAGACATTTAGTATAAAAGTTTTAGAATTAAAACATTAATTGAATATTTTTTATCTAATTAATGTATATAATGGATAGATTACAAGCATTATTGAATGGGCGAAACCCAACAATCAGGGACCCCAAATCAGTAAATACCGTTTCACACGCAACCGAACGTTCAAGATTAAACAACGCAGACAGACACTTTAACCAGATTGTCTATGATAATGAACTGAAACAGGCGAACCTCTACAATCAGTCGGCTATGCCACAAACAGGGAAGGATATAGGCGTAGGTTTCAAAATTAATGTGTATGTGATTAAACTGACTTCCCTGTTAGGTATAAAGGGTGATTTAGAGAAAACCTTAACCAACTTTTTCGGTAAGCCGAGCGACCCAGCAAATCCACAGGTTGTAGGTGTCCCACTCCAACGAATGAGAGGGACTACAAAGGAAAGTGCCATAGCAACCGATTTCTTTAAGAAGGCGGATATTTTACAAACTTACAACGAGTTAATGTTGTATATCAAAACTTACGCCCAAGATATAATCAGCGACGACGCCTTTAAAGCCCAGATTTTTAATTCTTCATTTAATCCTCTAATTCAGTTGCTTCAAGACACCTCTGCTTTGTATCCAGATTTTTTTAGTTCTTTACCAGCACCTACAAATGTGGGACAGCCAAACGAAAACAAAAGCGAACGAAAGATTTATGATACTGTTAGGGAGCAGTGTATAGGGTGCTATTCACTCTTTAACACTATGGCGGGTTTTATGAATAATACCATTTTTCGCCCTATCGTTAAAGATGACGTCAGCAAATACATTAAAGATAATAAAGTCGCCCAGATATTCTCACGAAATCCTATGGCTCCTGCTCCTCTGCCACAACCTCCCCAGCCACAACAGCCAGGAGGACAGCCAGGAGGACAGCCAGGAGGACAACCAGCACCACAACCAGCACCACAAGGACAACAGGATTACGACCCAGACGACGACTTTCTAATTACGCAGACAGTAGAGGCACAAATGGGAGCATTACAGAGGTTTTTGTTTAAAAAAGGAAGCAACGACGCTAATGACGCATTAGACGCAGCCCGACAATTCTTTAACCCAATAGACGCAGCAACTTCTGCGACCGCTGTGCGAAGAATAAATAAGAAGATTGGTGTGGTTAGATTACAGAATGGATTGGCTGAAAATGCTAAACCGACAGCCCAAACCCTTCAAGAAGCGTCCCTCGCATATCAAACATACGCACAACAACAAGGACAACAAGGAGGACCAGCACAACCAGCCCAACCAGTCGCAAGGCAATTGAGCCCAGAACAACAGGCATACGCCGACGCAGGTGGAACGCAACTACCAAACCAAATAACAGATTTAACCGACGGTCAAACGAGGCAGGTTTTCAACCTCGTTAAACAAATAGAAGACGCCAATAACGCACCACTTACACCCACAATCGCAGATGGTAGAGTATTGTTCCAAGCACTCCCCCAAACACTTCAAGATGCTCTAATGAGGGTAGGAACTGGTAATGAACTACCAAACACAGATACAGCAGTTAATGACAATTTACTTCCATTTTTACAAAATATTTTCCAACAGCGTAAGGCATACGGGCAACAGCAACAGCCCAGAGTAAGACAAGAAACCCTCTATGGTCTGGGTCGTGAGCGTAATAACAATATGATACACAACGCAATTCTGGACTTTGAAAATATGGCGAGGCGACAGGCGAGGGAGCAGGACAAGGATACGATTATCGGTATGTCTCCCAGTTTGAAAGGATTAGACCCAAAAGTTAGATTTATGATTAACGATATGAGGAAGGATAGAGTGGGAGAACCGCATATGTTCGGCAAGGGAAAATTAGAGTATAGGCAGGGAATTAAACAAAGAGCCAGTATGCTTCCTTTAATGGACGAGTTTGAGCCCAAAGCCGAGGCACTCAAAAAGGGTAGAATAATGAGCGGAGGTTGCGACACCTGCTCCCTGCGTGGTGGAATGGGTAATACCGAGTGGAATTATGCTGGTTATGGTGAGGTTATGAACGAAGAAGACACACCATTTAAGCGAATGCTCGGCGGAATTAGAAATCCGTTTGCTCCCAGCGTCCCAATCTCAACCCAACCGCATAAGTTTCTTCCTTACGATTCCACATTTAGCGACGAAGAGGATAATGATTATTACGACGAGGTTGTCGGTGGCGAACAAGGACACTATGCCGAGTTGGAGAAACCGTTGGATTTGGACGAACACGCTGACGCTATTAGGAAGAATAATGAGAACTATAAGGTTATGACTGGAAAGATGAAGAATGTCAAATACAAGAATTAATTAATTCTGGAAATAAATTATCTATATTATATATATTATACAATATGGATATAGCGAAGACAAAGGACGGGATAGACCAAGAGATACGCAAATGGACGAACGCATTAAAGTTCAATAACAATCCAATCGTTCAACTCGGGACTTCCTCTTTCAAGTCCCAACAATTTTTTAGCGACTATGATTTATTTAGCCCAATTAATAACCGAGATATTACCCCAGAGAAGTCGTGTAAAGAAATCAACAGAATATTAACCAATTTAAAGTCGCTGACTGATATATGGTTCGTTGAATTGAAGATACAGAACAAAGATGGCAGTAAAGCCAAGTTCTATGAACCTGATATTGACTGTAAGAAATACGACAAGGAGGTAAAAGAAGTGGATTATTTGAAGATGGATTTTGTTATTTACATTAGAGAAACCAACAAATTAACAGAACTTTCTATCGTTTATTCATTTAGTGATATGCCCCCCAAAGAAGATTTAATTAAGGCAATTACAGCCGATTACAAGCACTACAAGTCCGCAGGGAATATCTACAAGGCACTCAAACGAGCATTCTCGGTATATCGGTTGCGAGGAGACAAGGAGAAGATGGTTGAAATAAGTGAAATATTTAATTCAAGAACGGGGTTGTTATATACGATAAGTTCCAATCTCAAAGCAATCAAATTAATTTTGGACGGTGGTGTCAAGGGAGACGATATTGAAAAGAAAGTCGCCGTCAATCTCAAAGATATTTCCAACGATATTGAATACCCACTCAATACTGAAAAAGATATTGACCGAGCAATTAAAGATATTGACTCGCTAATTACTAAACAAACGAAAGAGTGGCTGAAATCTCATAAATCAGTTCTATTGTAAAAAAAATATTATCTTATATTATATACAAGTAAATATGAACGAGTTTAATTTAGTTAAAGAAGGAAGACCGCTGTGTAAAGTCGCAGGAGGTAAATTAGATGGGACGATAATAAGTGTGGCTGAATCTGGAAAGGTAGAAAGAAATACATTCCCAGTAATTAGATTACCAGACGACAGCAAGTTCCAGATTGTCCCAGATACTAAAAAGGAACGAGACATTCTTTACATTACAGGGGCTTCTGGTTCAGGGAAGACCACATTTACAGCGGGATATATTAAAGAGTATAAAAGAACTTATAAAAAAAACGAGGTCTATGTTATTTCAGCGTTGAAAGAGGACGAAACGCTGGATAAGTTGGGGATAAAGCGTATCAAGGTTGATTATAACCTGATTGACGACCCCCTGAATATTGACGATTTTAAAAATAGTTTGGTGATTTTTGACGATATTGACGTTATTGGTGAAAAGAAGGTAAGAGAAGCCGTGTATAAACTATTGAACGCAATTTTGGAGACAGGTCGGCATACGAAAACGAGTTGCGTGAATACAAACCATTTACCGACTGCCAAAAATGAAACTCGGCGTATTTTAAACGAAGCCCACGCAATCGTGTATTTCCCACATTCAGGTAGTGTTAGGGGTATTAATTATTTACTCACCGATTATGTGGGAATAACAAAGGAAGATATACAGGTTATAAAGGGTATGAAATCTCGCTGGTGTTGTATTTTTAAAAACTACCCTCAAATCGCTATGACTGAAAGGCAGTTATGGTTCGTCGGTGAAGATGATTAAAATATCCTATTCACCACAGTTTTAACGAGAAGATAAACAACAATATCACTAAAATTAGGAAGAACATATGACAACAACCACAACATTTTATATATCCACATATAATATATAAAATGTTTAATCAGGAATTAAAAGAATTGAAAATACCAGTATCAAAATACCTGAAAATAGCGAGGGAAAAGGCAAAAACCTCTGGATATAATCCAAAACTCCTCACCATAAGCAAAGACCCAGAATATAAGTTGAATTATGACGGCGTCAATTTCGGTAGGTCTGGTTATGGTGATTTCATAATCTGGGGCATTTTAGAAGATAGAGGGCAAGTGGAAAAAGGATACGCAGAACAGAAGCGTAATGTTTTTCAAAAATCGCATACAAAAATTAAAGGCAATTGGAGGAATAATCCCAAATCTCCAAATAATCTCGCCTTAAAAATCAACTGGTAGATTGGGTATATCAGGGTCGTAATATTGGAGGAGTTCTTCTGGTATATCAGGGTCGTTGTGTGGTGAATATTCTGGTGATTGTGGGTCGTTGTTGGGTGGCGGAGATTGCTGAATGAACGCCTCCACCGAACTCTGCCACCTTATATCACACTCGTCCCACCTTTGCTTACTTTCAGTCGCCGTCATTTCATAAAACATTACGCCTTTGGGTAATAGGTTGTCGTATAGGCAATCGTGCCCCATAGGGTGCTTTTCGCCAATCTTCAAATGCCATCTTCGTCGGTCGCATTTGTGAGACAGTTGTCCCTTCCAGAATATGTATTCCACAAAATGAATGGAACATTTGTTTATTTTCTCAATCTGTAAAAACTTCTGTTTATCTCCAAACTCAACGCATTCAATAATATCTCCAATACCTCTATAACGCAAAGCCCTATGCCGTCTTTCTTCTATAATATCCACCTTTTTTAAAACCCAACTTTCTGTGGCGTGGTGAATACCCCTCATTCTGTGTTTGATAGGTTCTTTAAACACATTCCTCCATTTTATTACAGGTTCTGGCTTTTCGTTAAATAAATCTTTGGTAAGGTTCATTAACGTCAAGTAAAGTCCTTCTGGTATTTTGTCGTTGTTCTCAAACAAGACCTCGTTGATTGTCGCAAGTGCCATAGTGTGTTGGTTTATAATATGTATAGAGGGTTGGCTTTAAGTGAAGATTTGTTTAATATATATATACTAAACAAATATTAATCAACTGGGGACGGGAGTAATTCAACTTCTTTTTTTTCGTCTGGTCGGTCTATAATGGCGTTCTGCTCCAATGCTCTTTTTTTTATAATTTCACTTAACGGGTCAGGGACGGGTTTGGGCTGTCGCTTAAACCATTTCAACCAATCTGGAATGTAGTAAAACATTTATATACTCTACTTACATTTTATTTCTCTAACTTTCTTTATATATGCCTTAATCTCCGCCAAAAACTTCATTTCTGTATCATAGTCCAATTTGTTCCTGTCTATTAGGTCCTGAACCTGTTTGAACTCTGCCATATATGAGGTATAATCAGTCAGGGACTTCTGGCGGTCTTTTTGGAGTTTCGTATATGTCCCTGTAATATTAGACAGTTTCTCACTAATCACATCTAATTTCTCTTTTTTTAGTAGTGAAATGGTTTGCTGTGCTTTCACCAATTTCAAGGCGTTTGTATGCTCCTTTGTGAGTGAATTGGCTATATTGTCAATAAAGGTTTCCACCTTTTTACTACTGACAGGGACGGGTTTGAGAACGGGGGTGGTCGGGACGGGGGTGGTCGGTAGTGGCAACCCCTCGCAAAAGGCGACAAAGAAAAGGGCGGAGAAAAGGGCAAAAGTTTTCATTTATATACTATCCCAACATTATAATTTTAGTGGGTCAAAATAATTTTAGTGGGTCAAAAACACAAAAGTCCATAGAGTTAATAGTTAATAGAAAGTTTATACTCTTTTTATCATTTTACCCCCACTAAATAAGTTTTGCCCCACTAAAATCGCCCGTCCCTTAACCCGTCCCTCATACCCGAAAAAAATTAAATACTTATTAGTTTGTTTAATATATATGTATTAAGTGGAAACTCACTTAAAGACACCCCACTATATATGTTATAAGCCACACTATGTCGCAACAAACCACCACACTCGCTCAACACGCCGAAGCCCAAGCCGATTGGGTCGCCGAACAAGCCCAAGCCGAAACCACCGCCACTATGGACGAGGTCTGGGCGAGGAGAATGGGTCCCTATACCGATAGGACCCTAACAGATGTCTATGATAATATATATGTTAATTGGGAGAATGCGACCAAGCGTAAGACCCTAACACTCAACGAGCGTTATATCCTATGGAAGATTAAGTCGCTGAACTGGGAGAAAATGGCAACCTATTACC
>Ga0181358_1000892_pt1 | contig 13621 bp, 22 predicted proteins | sample Fa13VDMM110SD_FD_130096 | JGI IMG/M metagenome (GOLD analysis project Ga0181358, IMG submission 130096) | Freshwater viral communities from Lake Michigan, USA - Fa13.VD.MM110.S.D | ecosystem: Environmental > Aquatic > Freshwater > Lake | place: USA: Michigan | collected 2013-09-24
CCTGATGTTTTAAATCGAGATGTAAACCGCTTGTTCACATACGTTTTTTGAGCCATGTAGGGTACTTGGTTAGCTTGTTGAGCTAGGGATGGAAAAGCTGTCGCTGTATTTTGAACTGGTAATATTATGTAGTTTTGTGCTAAATACGGTACTTCATACCACGTATCACCCGTAGAGCTATCTACAGCACTTATTATCTCTATAATATTACTATCTTGTATTGTTACCGTTGAAAATCTCTGTCCTTGTCCAAAGCTAAAAGTAGCTGTTTTAGATTGACCCGATATTGCTGATACGGTCTTTTTTAGTAGATATCTTGTTGGTTCGTTGGTTGATGGATCAACAGCGTCAACGTTTATTTCAGTAGGATCCATTGAAGATGATATACCAAAATCTACCTTATCTTGTACATAGAAAAATAATCCGTTATTTATATTAGATTGTACTTGCATACCCTCATCAATAATTAAGGTATAGTTAAAGTCTGGTTGACGGATGCCGCCTACCGTTGTTGCAGGTACTTGTTGATATATGTCTAAAGAAACAACTGCTGCTGAAGTTACTTTTGGTCTATATCCTAGCATGTATGCCATTGCATATAGATTTCCCTGTTGTTTTGCAAACTCTAAGAAGGTTTCTTGTAACTGGTTATCTAAATAAAATGACATAACATCGCCAACATAGGATGCCATGTCGATAAACATGGTTCCTGGTGATGAGGTTGAAAAGTCGTTATAAGATGTCGGATAGTATGCTTTGGCATACTCAATTAGAGCTCCTTTGAAAGAGTCAAAATCCTTATTAAGATACTTTATATCTATGTTAGCCATTCTGTACGTTTAGTGTTATTATATCCTGCTCGTTGCTTGCTAATAACGTATATGAAAATTCAACGGTTATATTACTTCTATCTGGATCGGATATTACATCTAATTCCTCTATTCGTATATTTGGAAAATAGCTTTGTATGCTAGTTTGTATACTATCTTGTAATGTTTGATTAGATTGATCGGTTATTTGTTCAAAAAGTCTTGATCTAAGACCGGCTCCAAATGTCGGATTGAAGATTCTCTCTCTTCTATCCGATAAAAGAAAATTGATAATATTATACTTAATTTGCTCTTTAGTTGTGTATACTGTTGTAAATACCGATGGGGTATTGAACGGCAAGCCAACTCCGACTCCTGTCGATGGCTTAAGATCAAGTGTATTTATATTTCTTAGGTTGTATGCCATTAAATAGCGCCTTTAGCTCTTAGGTTACTCATTAACTCAGTATAATCAGGAACTGCATTTATTTGTATTGCATCCATATTTGAACTTGGTCTTGCAGTTGCAAACATATCCTCTATCGAATCAACTACTTGTGTTTCAGGTTGATATCCACTCATAACTCCTTCCATTAATCCTCCATCAAAACCTTGAGCATATGATGAATCAAAATTTAACGATCCCATATCTTCAGCCGTCATACTCCTAGCAGTTTCAGCTAGTATACTATTTAAAGGATTACCTGGTGATAGTTGCGGTGCTATTTGCGGTCTAAAAGGTCTTGTGTTGAGTGTTCCTGGTATTGTAGGTTTCTTAGGTCTTTCAACCTCTGTTATCTGCTGTTTCGATCCTTTATTAGCTGTTATAGCCTCTTTTAATATCTCAGATAATTGATCTTGGAAAGCGGCTCTCACCTCTTCTCTTATCAGTTTTCTAAGTGCGTCTAAGTTTGCCATTGTATTTATAAATATTTTGTTTACTTACTTTTTAAATATTTTACTTGTGTTGATTTTTTCTCTCTTCACCTTATCCGCAAATGCAGCTTTCTTACTATCTAAATTAGATCGTACTCTCTGTTTAAGCGCTTTTCCTCCTGGTAGGTTATCTAGGAAATCATTTAAACCGATTGATTCGCCGGTATTTCCAAGATTTAAGTCGTCTTGTATTATATCATTAGTCTCCAAAAAGCTTAGTGAGTCACTAATAATTATAATGTCTGCATCAATGCCACCTAATCCAGGTTGAATAAGTCCTGCACTTAATAATTTAAGTTTAACCTCTTGTATTATAATTCTTACATCGGTTGCAAAGGTTAGGTCAGATTGGACGGCGATGAAACCATTCTTATCTAAAGCAATACCTCTTCTACGTTTATTAGGTATACTTTTATCTGTAACCTCTTCATCTATTACCCGTATACTATAGATGCCAAAAATTGCCTTACTTGGATCTGTTTTATCATCGTATAAGGTAAGGTAATCCGATATTTGAGTATTAAGTGTTTTTAAGTTAGCTACAGTGGTTGCCAGTTGTGCTACTACTGGTGAATCTTTTGTGGAGTCGCATGATGCTAGTGTACCTAATAAATTTTCCAATCTATCGATCAGTTGTAATGTATTTGCCTGAACATACCTAAGAAAAGAAACTACTACGGCGAGTAGTGAGTTTACTTGTGCAAGAATCTCTGTTACTTCATCTATGACTTTTTCAATTTTATTTGCAATGCTACTAAAGGTTACATTTGCACCCACAGTTGTAGACATACCTGGTATTGGTAGTTTTTTAAGAAAAGCTACAATAGCCTTGAAAACCTTAATCAGCAATAATGCTATCTTTATAATAAACTGTCCTTGTGCTAGTATTTTTTGCGACTGCTGCACAATACCTATAAAAGACTTCGTAGCATCATTTATCTGTTTTACTACTGGTATAATCCCTTGTGGATTAATCCATTTTTGTAGTTTAGCTATCTGACCTCTAACACTTTCAGGTGGATAAACTGCAGCTGTTAATGTTAAATAGGATGCTGGGTTTCTTAAATCAAGTCCTTGTATAACTACACATATTGTTCTTAATGTAGTAATCTGAGCTAGCAACTTCTGAAGATCTTTATCTGGTATATTTCTATAGTCGGCGTATTTGGTAGTGATACCAGCTAAAAAATCATTTACTATATTAAGATTAGTCGATAGTCCTGGAACTGATGTGAGTAATTCTTGGTCTTCGGGTGTGAATACTGATTTACCGTCAATCACTGCTATCCCGTCTGCAAAAGTACCTCTTATATAGTTTAGTAAATTAACTACGTTATATCTTTGCGTATTAGTTCCCGATGTACTTTGGCCGGGTACTACTGTTAAATTACCTTGTGCAGGTAAGGGTTGGTTAGTAATTTCTGCAATCTCTCGCTGCGATACAATCTTTGGATCTAATCCCGTATACCTTCCTATAAGGGCAGTAGGACTTGCTAAAAAAGTATCAATAGCGTTTTGTACGAATAATGCTTTATCTTGTACAAAATATAGCGCCTCCTCAATACTATTTGGATTTTCAGGCCTTTTCTTAGGTACCTTACCGCCTACGGTACTTGCTAAGTAATCAATTATATTACAGAGATCTACGGATATAATAATATCTAATATTGGTAATAAACCTAACTCTAATGGATTTTTCGGCTTAGGCATCTTTGAGTTAGTATTTACCGCTGCTGTTTTTTTAGCAGCAGTTACGCTAGCACTACCACTTACTCCTTGTTGAGCAGAGTATATCATAGCGTCCTTACCCCACAAAACTCTATCAATGCCAGTTTGGGCTTTGGCAAGTACCTTTGCTGATGCTAATGTAGCTTTTTCTAGGCCTTTCTTTATTCCTCCCATATTAGTTTGTAAAAGTTACATTAGATGCGATTGTTACCAGCTTTCCTCTTACTGATGTTGTTGTATCCGATAATAATAGAGCTTTATTTGTTATTAATACAACTGCTGCAGCAAGTCCTTCCGGTTCTGATTTAAGTTCTTTTAGAGCATCGGATAAATCCTTTATTCCATCCAGTAATCTATTTAACTGCACTATCAAAGTCTCAGCTTTAGCTACCGGTTCACCCTGTTCCATTGCATTATTTCCCAATTCAATGATAGGTGCAGTAACTGTCATACCTTGATTTGCATCTACATTAAACGTACCAGGTGTAGATACACTAACAGCTTTTTTACCAAATAAAAAAATACTATCACTCTTAGAATGTAGCAATACTCTACCAGATGATATAATCACCTGATTACCTTTATATGGAAATTCTGGTCTATAATCCGTCAGGGCCATTTTTACTTATTTGATTATCAACATATTGAGGCGATAAACCTTCATTAGAGGTTATTGCTGGTGTCATTTCTTTAACTTGTGTAATTGTTGCTTGGAGCTGTGTACCAAAACTACTTAACGGAAAGTTTCTATTTACGTCATCAATAACAATTTGTTGACCAGCTGTTAAATAGATTGATGATTTATCTAAATTTATATTCTCAACAGTTGGTATCCAGCCATCTTTATCAACACTAACTCCCTGTCCATTACGTATAATTGTTATTGGATCTCCATCAGCATTTGAATTAGCCCAGTAGTTATCTACTTCATTTGCTTTTAAGCTAGATCCAAATCTTATTGAATTACCCCACCTTCCTTCTAAGGTAACATCACCAACAAAGGGTCTTAGTGATTTTAAGTCAGCTTTTTCAAGAAATCCGTGGCCTAATGGATAAACTGTTTCTTGCGTTTGATTTGCATAATCGGCCACTTCATTAAGAGCCGGTAATGCATTGTGGTGTGGCGAGTTCCATAAACCAAAAGGTGGTAAGTAGTAATAATCCTGTGCTCCTGCCTTATCGTTAAGATCTACACTTGGGCCTGGTATGAGATATACATATTCACTCTCTAAGGGTATTTGTTTTAAATGTGGCCAAGCTGGCTTTGCTACTGGATTTCCTGTTGCTAAATCGCTGTCATATTGCGCTGAATTGATAATAACGTATCTAATCGTACCTATATCGGTAGCGTCATTATAATCTGGGTTGGGTGTTTTGTTGTCAGCTAAATATGGTCCGTATACTACACTTACAACTCGTGCTATGAGGAAGTTAATATTACCTGATCGTGTAGATAGATTGCCGGTTAAGAAATTTTGAAAACTCATTAGTTGATATTAGGTAGTTGCTTAATCTCTTCTTTATTTAGGGGTGTTGTTGTTTTCTGAATATCGCTGAACAGGAGTTCTAAATCTTTTTCATTAAATCCTGCTCCCTCTCCTGCTGCTGGCATTGTTGCTTTTTGCGTTATCTGTGCTAACTTTACTAAAGCCTCGTCGTTTTTAATATCAGAATCAAGATATCCTTTAATCAAAGGTACTACTACAACAGCGTCACCAGGCTCACTAACCATCTCAGTTAATTGATTAATTAATGCTTTGATTTGAGTCTGCTTTGTTTTATGGTTTTTTACTACATCCTTCAGTAGATCACTGTAGCTCTTACCCTCGTATAGTTCAAAATTAAAATCCATAGTACTTTTAAATAAATAGAGTTAGGTTGTAAAAATATTGATCTCACTACCTTCTTCGAGATATTTATTAAGCATTTCCTTATAAATGCCCTTTAACACTTTGATAACTTTAGTTATTACTGGTGTTGGGGCATCTGTGATTTCTTTAATGTAGAGAAATAGCATTTTCTTATTGAAGATATCTATATTCTCTCTACGCTTAAATAATTCTAATATTGCATCACCTACTCTAGCATCTTGATCTTTTGAAAAAATTTCTAATAGATTAGTATCGATGTGTGTAATATACAAGTCAATAAAGCTACTCTCTTCTAGATCGTGCTTCTGTCCTATAATTAGATTATTCGTAATTGTCTTATCCTCATCAATCTCAGCTACAGTAGCCCTATCCTTCAGTCTCTTATAGTTGTTGTTATTATAAACAATTAAGTATCTCTTAGCTATTGTACCAAAATAAGAATAGGCTTTACCTTTTGATGCGTCGTACAAATGTAACTTTTCTAATAAAAAAGCTATTACTTCGTGCTTTAACTCATCAATATTTTCAACCTCTGTATAATAGAACTTAAAGGTGTGAATTATATTCTCAGCTAACTTAAAGAATGCGTAGTAGATCTTTTCATTGAAAATTTGATTTCTAATTGCTTGAGAGGTCTCTTTGCGATAATCTAAGATAGCTTGTTGTGTATCTAATGTAAAGTACTGGACTAGTTTCTTAGGTCTTCTCTTTCTAGGTTTACCATCCTTCGTAAAACCAATACCTAATTCCTCTTCCTTAAAAATATCCATTGTACTCATACTACTGTCCTTTAAATTGGTTTAACGCATCTTGCATTGCCTTCATATTCTCAAATACGGATTGTAATTCCTTATCACCTTCCATCCATATCTTGGTATCTAACTCTTTTAGACTCTTATCTGACTCTCTAATTAAAGCCTGAATGCTGCTGATGAAGTTAGCTTGAGCGATTACAGTTCCTTCTAATTTTTCGTTCTTGTTATTTAAATTATAGATAACCCAACCCACAAGGGTAAGTATCCATACAGCTAACATAATTAATCCTAGTATCATATTAAATTCCTTTTAATGCGTTAAGTAATCCGGTGTTTCCTTTACCGATTGATTGTAATTTTTTTGCTTCTGCTTGTTGTTTGAATCCAGATGCTGTAGTTGGTTTTACTTCCTTCTTGACAGGTGCACTTACTTTATCCAACCACTCCATCTCCCATTCAATACGTGATGCCATCATATCTGCTTGATGCAAGATCAAAGATAAACAGCTTCTTAATTTAGATTCATTTTGACCTGATATTAAATAAGCTTTATTGCCATCATCATATAAACCGTCATGCGTCTTAATAGCGATGTACTCGTTAATAGATAGCTTAATGCCAGCTGATTGTAGAATAAAGAGTGAGTTGTCTTGAACTGGGAGAAAAGGTAGCTTGGTGTTAGGTTTATAGTTAGCACCTTGGTTCTTTACGTGCCATTCAGAGTCATTTGGGATGTAACGAGGTTCGCTTCCGATACCCAATTTACCTAAATCATGATTAAGTGCAGTAAATACTAATTCTTCTGGTGTGAAGGTTTCTGTACGAGCACCTTGTAAGAACCAACTATCTGCAACCATTATAGCACATTTAACTACTCTATTGACATGATCAACATAACCACCATCAAAAGAGTTATGAAAAGATGCCTTTGATGAGGCAGGAGCAACCACTAAGGTCTCTTCCATTGATTTGTAAAGATCTAGCAATTGCTCCTTTCTCGGAGATTCTATGTACTTCTCTATATTAGAGATAAATGTATTATAATTCTGTTGAATTTGTTCTGCTGATAACATAATATAGTTTTTTGTTTCAACTATAATATACGACTATCTAACCACCGAAGCAACTTTTTTATATTACTACTCGCTTTCTGAATTTATTAACGTCTGGATTTCATTAAGCTTCTCCCTAACCCTCTCCTGCCAATTATCATACTCTTCGCGAGTCTTTGCCTGAGCTAGAATAGTATTAAGGACGGTTAACATGTTCTCTGTCTGCTCCAGTTTTTGTGTAACTAATTGTTTGTAACGCATTGTTTTGTTTTATGTATTTGAAATAAGATGTAGAATTGTATCAACTCCACGACACTCCTCTACTTTGGAGCCGTCAGCTAATATGCGGGTTTCATTAAGATTTGCTAGGCAGTAGTATGTTATGGTTACTTCCTCTTGTATAACAATTGGGTATCTATTAGTACCTATAAGCGCTTCGATAGCATCACAGTAATCACTACAGCTATCAGCATCTAGTATAGTACATTTAATACCTTTAGCTTGTATTCCGCTCACTAGTGCTTTACAATGGTCGCACCCAGAAAGCGTTATTACTGTTATCATTTATATTCTTTACTTTTTTATTTATCCCCTTTCTCTTACTCTCTTTTATCTTACCTCTCTTCTCTACCTTAGGCGATTATTTATAAGTTACAGGATTTATTCCGCATTTCCAACAGAGGTATCAAACATTTCTTTATTCTGAGTCAGACCACCGGTTACTGCACGCTTTGTCTTCATAACATATCCAACTTCATCAAGATTATTGAGATATTGCATTAGGAATTTGAGAATTTTTTCTTTAGGGTATCCTTTTTGCTTAAGTCTAGCTATAATTTTCTTAACCTCTTCAAGGACCTGCAACTCTCTACCAAATAAGGCAGCTCTTACAATATCCTGTACTTCTTCTAATGTATTTTTTTCATCCCAACTTGCACTACCGCCTCGTCTTTTATTTTCAGGATGATCCGTTTGAAGCATTCCGCCTTCAATTACACCACTTCTATCAGAAGGTCTAATAGCTCTATTAGGTGGCATTATAAACTCACTAGCAGCTTGTGCTATCTGATCTTCAGTCCCCCTATAAAGAAAATTTTTCATCTTAGCGCGTTCACTTGGCTGCATTTCTACTTCGAGAAGATCTATTAGCTTTATCATATATTATTTAACTTTAGATACTACAAATAGCCTAGTTTGAGTACCACCTTTACCATTAGGTTTTATTGCAAGTATTTTAGGAACTTTAATATTAGTAGTCTGATCGTTAGTAGCGTCTGTAAAATAACATGCACCATTACGTTTACCCATTCGTAAATAAAATTTACCTTTCAATTTTATAAATTCATCAACTGTTAATAAATTACCGTTAATAGTAATAGCATTACCGTTTACTTCGGAAGTAACATCCATATCACCAGTATAATAGTAATCAATCGGACCGCCAATTGCTTCAATACCTCTTAATAAAGGTGCAAGTACGTTTATTGGAATCTCCTCATAAAAATCAGGAAAGTCGGGATTGCCTTGTAGATTTTGGTTTTTTAGGGTAGGATTAGCCGCTATGGTAGCAGCATAACTATCGTAAACTTTTTCATAAAACTGTTTAACAAATGTATTCATTTCTGGAATATTGACAGTATCAATACCCGTCAACCCACCCCCACCTAGTGTCGGAGCACTTGTTCCTTTTGCCGATATTTTAATAGTACCATCCTTCGTTGTAAGCTGTATATCTGCATAGGCTTGATACTTATAGCCAGGAACAGATCCAACCTTCTCAGCCTCTAAGACATCATCAATTTTCGTACCATTACGAAATATAAGTGTCTTGGGGCCAGGTACAGAATTGACAGCCTTAATAAAACCTCTCTCCTGTCTTTCAGACTCCTCTGCACCTATACCGGCTAGAATTATATTAACTACACCGTCACCTGTTTCAAATTCAAAAGCATCAAATTTACTACTATTACTATCAGGTGGTTTTTTCGGATCAATTGCTGTAGCATCGATTTCAAAAACATTAGTTAGAATATCAATAAACTGGGTAGAAGATATTCCTTTACGATTACCAATTCTATTACTACCTGGACGATATATTAAAGCGTCTGGATACTTATCCTTTACGTACTCGGAGTCGAATATTTTACGTATAGCTTCTGTAGTAGCAGACGGTTTGCTACCTTCTAGTAGTTCGGTCAAAAGATGTATTAGTTTAATCATACGCTAATAAATAGTATATAAAACAAGAACACCCCTCCGTTGCGGGAAGGGTGCTATATATATTTTATAAGGTTACTTACATTCCGTACTTCATACCTTCATCTTCCATACCCATACCTTCATCTTCTTTCATGCCCATACCAGGTTTGCTATTCGTACCAGTCTTACCTAAAAAATTATAAGTGCTGAAAAACTTAACATAATCTTCTAAGGTATCCATTAGTTTTTTTGGTGGCTCGTTTTTATCTAAAGGTTTCGGAGCTTGTGGATCAATCTCCTTTGCTTTTGCTTCTGCTGCTGGAATGATTTTATTGTACCATAGATCCTGAAATGCTTTTTCATGTTCAGGGTTTCCAAAAGTGTCTTCAGCACTATCTCCAAACATCTCAATATGACCAAGCATACCGCCATTTGCTAACATTTCAGGCTTTAAGGTACCATCCTGATCATGTCTTTGTAGATAGTCAACAGTATTATGTAAAAACTCTTCAACACCGTCTTCATAAGAGTCACCAGCTTCGTCAGGATTATACTCTCCATTATCAAAGTCATCCTCATTAAGAGAGTTAATTGGGCGCAATCCTGCGATTGCTTGAAAACGAGCGATTTCGTTTAATAGTTGCTTATTAGTAGCCATTTTATTTTTTTTAAATTGTTTTGATAATAAATAGTAGTAAGTACAAAAGAAACATAACGACCCACTCCATGGGTATATACCAATACTCTGTTATAGCTAATCTAGCTCTCTCCAACACAAATATAGCACTCAATAATCTCTTCAGTGCCCTCATTTTCAAATACCCAGGTGTGTTCATAGGGTTCTGTAGTACCTGTAGGTGAGATGGGCACCGTAGTTTCTCTAACAAAGCAAAATCTTTGAAAGTTGCCAGTTGCAGGGTTCTCAATAAAGAACTGCCGTTTCATGTTGGGAAAGGAGCACTTGTAATTACCACTGATTGGATGAAGGTCCCATGCATCGGCATAAAAGCACCTTGTTAATGTATTCCATGTAAAGGAATTAATGTCGTAGACGATTTCACTCATTTTAAAGTGTTTTAAAGGGTTATAAATTATTATTGATAGATTCTACTTGATACTTACTTCCAAGCGATTCTATAACAGTTCTTGCAGTATTAGAATCGATTGTGAAGCCTTCTCTCTTTGGGTTAAGTCTGTAACCCCTATCCTGAAGATGTTTATGTATCTCTTGCTCGAGGTAGTAGGAGTTTACACACTTGTAGGAGTATACTGGGTACCATGGCGTGATGACGCCTGTGGCTGCATTGATTTCCTCTACCCTCTGTCTTACCGAGGTTGTTGTCATGCCAATCTTACAGATGCCTGGGATATGCTTGTTGACGAGTATGTAGATCCATTCTGGCTTCTTGATGGCACCACTTGGGTCCTCTATGGCATCTCCGTAGTACGTTACGTCCTCCCACTCCTTGCCTTCTTCATCAAACCAATCCGAGTAGGTGAGGGTAAACCCAACCGCTTTTACTGTGTCGAGAGTACCATCCTCCGAGCTTAGTATGCGGTAGTTCTTTGCTAGTTCTTCTGTTAATCTTACCATGAGTCTCTGTATGAATGGTTATAGTTATCTCTGTAGTTAGGTGGCTTTGGATAGTGCCTATTAATATCTTTAGCAGTTCTGGTTAAGCCTGAAATACCAACACAAAAAAGAGTAAACTTTAATGATACTGTACTGGAATAGCTAGCCCATACTAATGCATAGTATAATGTAATCCAAAGAGGTGATCTACTAAGCCCTTTGTAGATACTATTAAATAGAATACCCACTATAAGGATTGTCGGAACACCCTTTAATCCTTCTGCGGCACAGCGGATTAGGATAGGCTCAACAATATAATCGTGAAGCTTCTCACCAAACTTGGCAAGCATACCCCACATACAAAAACCACATAGAACGAAACAAATTAACGAAAATCCCATAACGATTGTTTTTAAGTGTTTTAAATAACTTCTTTGATGACCTAAAGATAGTACTTTGATATATACTAACCAACTTCTACAAAAAATTTTTCTCCGGTGTTATTTAGATTTTAATATTATTGCTTAGGAAAGTTAGTTTGGAATTGGTATACTGCTATACGGTATATATTATTGTTGCTTTGTGAAATTTTTGGAGAGAATGAAACAAGAATCAGTCACCCCTATTCTGCGGATATCCCGCTATCACCTGTAATTACGTTGGGGTTATGATGCTCTCATGTGCCTCCACATGCACTCACATGGCTTCAGTCGAGGTCACCCAAAAAAAATAAAAAGTAGGGGAGCCCTGCGCATAGTGGTGGACTCCCCGTAGGCTGGGCTGGTCTAGAACATTCCTGGGTGGATAGCCTTCCATCTACCCTGAAGCTCTTCGTATTTGTCTTCTAGGTAGTCTACTCCTAGTCTACTCTCTCCTTTGAGCATTTGAATGGCTAACTCTATGGCTGCCTCGTATGCTCCGATGAGTCCTGACTTGGCTAACGATTGTTGGTGGATGCTGTCTGTGATACTTTGTGTCATGGTATGTGTTGTTTGATTGTGAGCCCTAAAGATACTTAATGATTACATACTAGGCAACGGTTATGCAGTAATTAGTTATGTAGCTATCTAGCTTTGTCCACAGCCCTGTTACTTCCTTCTTGACTTCTTCAGTCGGGGTAGTATCCTTGAGTAGTGAACCTAGGCACCACTTAAGGGTTACTACAGTCCATTGGTTCTTGGTGCTTAGGTTCTCGATGCTTGTGTCTTGATGCACAGACTCGAATAGGTTCTTTACCTCTTTAACATTGAACTCCTTCTTGAGGTAGGATGTAATAGCTTTGTGTGTTGTGATAGTCATAGTATGAGTTGTTTGATTGTGAGCCCTAAAGATACTCAACGCCTTCCAGGCTAGCAACTTTATTAACTACATAAGATGATTAGGAGAACTACTGATGCTATATAGATTGTAACCAGCATGGCTGAGTTAACTTCTTTGTCGGTGAGGTCTTGTGCCCACTCTTCGAATGTCTTGTCGTCTTGCTTCATGATTACTGTTTTACTTGCTTTTGTAAGAATGCTATCACCTCTTTCAATTCATCCTGAGATAAGAATATGCTATCGTGATCACCATTTATATCATACATGATCTCTACTTGACCTTGGTTATCGGCTTGATAGAATTCCCAATCAGCCTCTCTCGTAAGTATACTTAAGGCATATTCACTGTACTCCGGATCGCCTAACATTTTAACTCTACTCTGTGTCATAACTTTGATTGTTTTGTTGACCTAAAGATAAGAAGAAGGGAGCAGCTTTCCAACTACTCCCCAATCTTTTTTTCTACAAATCTAACAATTTAAAAAATGTTTCAACTGACTCATCAATCTCTCCTAAAATGTTTCTTGTCAAATCTCTTGTGTCAATATCAACATTTTCTAAAGTTATCTCATTTCCATTCAAATCAAACTCAGCTGAACTAAGATCTAAAATATCTCCAGCATCTAACTGCTCAACTTGAGTTTCAACATAACTTGTCACAAAGTCTACTAACTCTAACTTTGAAAATTTATTACTACTAACTTCTAAATTCCTTAACAAGTTTACAACATCTTCTTTTGTAAAGACTGAAGATAAACACTCATTAACATTTGTAATTGTTTGATCGATTGATACTTTCATGATTTTGTTTTTTGATTGTGATTGATTTGTTTCTTGACCTAAAGATACGACTTATTTTATTCCTAGCAACTTTTTTTTAAAGTTCATTTGGAGATTTTTTTTCCGGTAGATCGATCTGAATAAGAATAGGTCCTACTAAGAATCCAATAGTTCCGTCTACGACTATACAGCCTAACATAAACCCTGCTACTAATTTGATTGTGCAACTTCTGAAAGCGACTAACTGTCTCATGATTTTAATTTTTGATTGTGATTGATTTGATTGATGGCCTAAAGATAAGAAGAGGAGACCATCTTTCCAACAGTCTCCTCATATTTATTTTTTAATCATATCCTCCATCCTCATCCTCATTTCCTGAGATTGATATTCTAATAGTATTGTCTAAGTCATCATGTTGTTCAATATTAACATATTCAACTTCAATCCAACTTCCTCCTCTACCACTTTCGATATAAGAGTGAAATACTACTTCTTGATTTTCATCCAATTTCTTTAACTGTAAAATTAAATCTCTTACTAACATAACTTTGATTTTTGATTGTGATTGATTATTTCTTTCTTGACCTAAAGATACAAA
>Ga0181358_1000894_pt1 | contig 13612 bp, 8 predicted proteins | sample Fa13VDMM110SD_FD_130096 | JGI IMG/M metagenome (GOLD analysis project Ga0181358, IMG submission 130096) | Freshwater viral communities from Lake Michigan, USA - Fa13.VD.MM110.S.D | ecosystem: Environmental > Aquatic > Freshwater > Lake | place: USA: Michigan | collected 2013-09-24
CAGTTCCACGCACGTTTGTGACTACAGGAAAAGCAGGGGGCATGGCTAACCAATGGTCTTACCCCTGCGTGGTGAGGCCAAAACAGGTTAATGGGGCTACCCTAGCCGACTGCCTTGGGCCGCTGAACGAAAGCCCCTGGGATGGCTCTGTGGTGCCTGTAGGGACGAGTGTAGTGACCTCCGCGCCAATGGGTGCAGCTTATCCGGTTGGCGGCAATATCCCGAGCAAATAATGTTTCCCATTGGCGCAATCTTAGACATCGGCAGTAAGCTGGTCGATAAGTTCTTTCCCGATCCGGCACAGGCTGAACAGGCTAAGTTGCAACTGCTAACCATGAGTCAAAATGGTGAACTTGCACAGTTAAATGCTGACGTTGCAGAACAACATGAATTAACCGAACGCCTCAAGGCAGACATGGGCAGCGATTCATGGTTATCGAAGAACATTCGCCCCATGACGTTGATTGCAATCCTGACTGGTTACTTTGTTTTTGCTGGCTTGTCGGCGGCTAAGATCGACGTTAATGAGAGCTACGTGCAACTGCTGGGCCAGTGGGGTATGTTGATAATGTCATTCTATTTTGGCGGTAGAACGCTGGAAAAGATTATGGACATGAAGGCTAAAAAAGATGCTCAGTAACTTTCCCGCGTCACTTGCGCTGGTTCTCAAGTCAGAAGGCGGCTTTGTAAATCATAGAAATGATCCCGGAGGCATGACTAACCTTGGGGTAACGCGCAATGTCTGGAAAGAATGGGTTAAGCACGAAGTTGACGAGGCAGAGATGCGCTCACTCACGCCAGAGCTTGTTGCACCACTCTACAAAGCAAACTACTGGGATGCTTGCAAGTGTAGCGACCTGCCGATTGGTGTAGATTATGTTGTATTCGATAGCGCGGTGAACATGGGGCCGTCTAGGGCCGCAAAGCTCTTACAGGCTGCGCTAGGCGTAACCGCAGATGGTGTTATTGGTAGAGCTACTATAGCCGCCGCAACTGCTGCTGATCCTGCTGAACTGCTTGAAGCGTTTAGTCTTGGTAAAGAAGAGTTCTACAAATCTCTGCCCACGTTTGCGACGTTTGGTAAGGGCTGGTTAAACAGGGTGACTCATGTGCAGGATGTTGCAGAACAGATGATTGGGGTGTGAAATGCCGCTACAGAAACTTGCCCTAAAGCCGGGAGTCAACAGAGAAAATACGCGCTATACCAACGAGAACGGCTGGTATGAGTCCGATAAAATTCGCTTTCGCCAAGGTTTCCCTGAAAAGATTGGTGGCTGGAGCCGCATCTCAACGAGTGTTTTTTTAGGTATTTGTCGGTCTCTTTTGGCGTGGATAACACTGGGTGCAGTTAGATTAACCGGCGTTGGCACCAATCTTAAATTCTATATCACCCAAGGCGGCGCATACGACGACGTTACTCCGAATCAAACTGTTGTTACCCTGACAAACCCTTTCGCTACTGTTAGCGGTTCCCCTATCGTAACTGTAACGGGTGCTGGTGGTTCTAACGGTAACTTTGTGACCTTCACTGGCGGCACTGCCGTAGGCGGTTTGACCATAGCTGGTGAGTTTCAGATTACCTATGTCAGCGGTGCTACATACACTATCACGGCAAGTTCTAATGCAACCTCTACCGTTGCAGCGGGTGGAGGCACTGTATACGCGGTTTCAACCATTGATGTAGGCCCAGAGATAGCCACTGCGCTGGTTGGTTGGGGCGCTGGCGGGTGGAATACCGGAACGTGGGGCAATGGGACTTCCTCAACCGAACCTATCCGCATATGGAACCAAGCAAACTTTGGGCAGGACTTGATCTATGGGCCAAGGGGCGGCGGAATCTACTATTGGAATGCAACGATAGGCACCATACCTAAGACCTTTACCGTCACGATTGCTACCCCCGGTGTCGTTACTTCCACCATTAGCTTACCAATTAACACCGCCATTACGCTTACAACTACAGGTGCTTTGCCGACTGGATTGCTAGTTGGAACTGTCTACTACGTCCTGACTACCGGAACGACCTTTAGTCTAGCTCTTACCGTAGGCGGGGCTGCTATCAATACCAGCGGCAGTCAGTCTGGTGTGCATTCCATATCACCACGCGGTATAAATGTTGTTTATATTAGTGGTGCCTCAGACGTACCTATATTCCAGAACTGCCTATTAATTTCCGATACAAGTAGGTTTGTGTTTTGTATGGGCGCTAATGATCTGGGCAGCACCATTCAAGACCCCTTGCTTATTCGGTGGTCAGACCAAGAATCTTTTACCGATTGGACTCCAGACCCGACCAATCAGGCAGGGGATGTTCGGTTATCGCATGGTTCTAAAATCGTTGCTACCAATCAGTCTCGTCAAGAAATTCTGGTTTGGACTGATTCTGCCTTGTATTCCCTCCAATATCTTGGCCCACCCGTGATCTGGGGAACGCAGCTTATGGCAGATAACCTCTCCATCGCTGGGCCTAATGCGGTGGCTTATGCCAACGGCGTGTCTTACTGGATGGGCGTAGATAAGTTCTATAAATACGACGGACGCAGCCAGACGCTGACCTGTGATCTGCTACGGTTTATATTTGAAGACATTAACAAGGCTCAGTTTGCCCAAGTCTATGCGTCCACTAACGAGGGGTTTAATGAGATTTGGTGGTTCTATTGTTCTATTACTGGCCCAAACGGTACTGGAACGGCGGCTGTCCCAAACACTGTTGTAGACCGTTATGTAATCTATAACTACACCGAAAACCAAGGCGCTGGAGCGTGGTATTACGGCACAATGGGCAGGACTGCTTGGCTAGACTCGGGGATTCGGAATTACCCGATGGCTGCTACCTATGACCACAACTTGGTAGACCATGAATTAGGTCTGGATGACGACACCAATGGGACGCCTGTAGCCATAGAATCCTATATCTCGTCCGCTGAGTTTGATATTGAGGACGGGTATAAGTTTGGCTTTGTCTGGCGTGTGTTACCTGATATCACGTTCAGCGGGTCTACAGCGGCCTCTCCCAGTGTGACAATGTATCTCAAGCCGTTACAGAACTCAGGTTCTGGCTATAACAGTCCAGTTTCTGTGGGTGGCTCTACGACCCCTAGTGGGGCGGCGGCTGTGACTCGGACAGCGATCTTGCCAATTGAGGAATTCACTGGTCAGATTAATACTCGTGTCAGAGGTAGGCAGTTGGTGATGGAGGTGCGGTCAACGGCTCTGGGTGTGCAATGGCAGTTGGGTTCTCCTAGACTTGATATCAGGCTAGATGGTCGCAGATGACCACAACCACTAACTACATCCGCAAAGTAGAGCCTCCTGCGCTTCCACAGGCAACGGATGCTTACGCTCGTGCCTACCAAGACCAGACTAATAATGTGCTTCGCTTGTTCTTTAATAGGTTGTGCAATGGTTTAAACGCCATACTAGGCGTCAACGGCGGGGCTAATATTCAGTCCCCTCATGGCGCTTTTCAGTCCAGTGCCGACCAGACTGCCACAATAAACACCGCAACTGTAATGACGTTTAACGTCACAGATTATTCTAATGCTGTATCTGTGGTGAGCAATTCTGAAATAACGGTAACTACAGCGGGTATATACAACCTGCAATGGTCTGGTCAGTTTGAGAACACCGATACCGTATTGCATAACGCAAGTGTTTGGATACGTGTAAACGGCACAGATGTGGTTGGTTCTAACGGTCTTGTTGCGGTGCCTAATAAGCACGGTGGGATCGACGGTCAAACTATTGTGGCTTGGAATTACTTTGTAGAGCTACAGGCTAATCAGTATGTGGAATTGTGGTGGTCTACAGTTAACGCAGGGGTTTCCCTACAAGCCTACGCTGCCGGAGTTACTCCCACCCGCCCAACCACAGCTTCTGTGATTGCCACATTGTCCTTTGTTTCAGCGTTAGCGGGAGCTTGAGATGACGCCATCTGAAATTATTAAAGCAGATATAGAAAAGCATGGCGGCAATGTGCAGGATATAGGCAAACGCATCATGTATATGCTTAAGAAAAAACTTGCCATTCTTTTGCATAAAAACAATTCAGTATTGATTTTGGCGCAATTGGGAGACGGTGATGTTGAATGTCATTTGTTTACGCAAGACAATCCAATGGCTCTTTTTAAATCGTTGCCTTACTTTATACAAAAGGTTAGAGAATCTGAAATAAGGGCTATCTACTTCCCAACCACAAATGAACAACTAATTGATGCCCTACGTCGTTTAAACGTAGATGTAGAGAAGTCTGATCGTGAAGAATATAAGTGGAAGGCTGTAGTATGAGATATCACCACTTTGAGATGTTGCCTGAAGATGCTTTCCAACATTGCGGGAATGGCAAAATACAACTTCACGGCGGCAATCCGTTTAGTTTTATAGGAGATGCGGTTGAGTCTCTAGGTAATGCTTTTGAAGATGTTATTGGTGCTGTTGGGGATGGTTTAGCTGGACTTGATGATTGGGTTAGAGAAGAAATACCCGGAGGCTGGCTGCTGCCGGTGGCTGCTGTTGCTGCCGTTGCAACTGGCGGTGTAAGTTTAGCTGCGCTAGGTGAGGCTGCTGCTGTTGAAGGTGGTGCTGCGGCTGCGGGAGGCGTTGGTGGGGTTGCTGGAGCTACGGCATCCTCTATTGCTGCGGGAACTTTAACTGCCGTAGAAGCCGCTGAATTAGCTGGTCTTGCCGGAACGACTGTAGGCGGTGTAACGGCTGGAACCGCTGCCGCAACTACTGGGGCCGCTGGAGCTTTAACTGCCTCTCAAGTTGCTGCTGCAAACCTAGCTGCTGGCGCTGCATCTGGTGCTTATGGGGCTACCGTGGCTTCGCTTGTGGCTGCGGGTATGCCAGCTTCAATGGCAATGGCTTTGCCAAGTGTCTCAACCCTAGCCTCAAACGCCGCAGTCAACGCCGCCATGCAAATGGCGACAACAGGCAAGGTAGATGTTGGTTCGTTGGTCAAGTCTTTGGCAATGGGTTCGGTGAGTTCTGTTGTCGGTGCCGGAGTATCTAGCGCGGTTGGTTCGGCTGGGATTGAAGATAAGCTACTTAACTCCATTGCCAACAGTGCTGCTCAAGGCGCTACTGGGGCTGTTCTTTCTGGCAGAAACCCTGTTACCGCTGCGCTGGCTAGTGCTTTGGCTGGCGGGGTTGGCTACGCAACGCAAAGCTCCGGTCTGTCGCAGACTGCAATTAATACAACCATTAATTCTCTAGCATCCGGTCAGTCCGTTCAAAACGCTTTGATCTCTGCGGCTATTGCTACGGGTAGTTCTGAAGTTAAGAACCAAATCAAAGGATTCTTTGTAGACATAGGCACATCGCAAGGTAAAACAAAAGAAGAAGTTGTAGCAGCTTACGACAAAACCATTGCCACAAAAAAAGAACAAGATAAATTCTTAGAAGATAATAAAGATGCCGTAAAACAAATTCAAAATGACCAGACTTTACTTGGCTCTGAAGAGAATAAAAACAAAATTGTTGAATTTCAAGACACGCAAGACACTTATAACCAACAAAAACAAGCATATGAAGATAATAAAAAAATATACAACAATTACGACGCTGAGATGCGGAGCCGTGGGTATGAGCAAGCTACTACAGATGAAGACGTAACAGACAGGTGGTTTAAAAGAACAGGTGGTCAATGGAAAGACGTAGACGACGGTGATGGAGGGACTCGCAGAACATACGTTCCTGATAGCCGCGATGAAGATGGTGGTAGCTCAATACAATATGAAAATGCACCAACCCAAGCCTCATTTATGGATGCAGCAAATGCTTCGGTTAGGGCGGCAAATACTACTGGTGAAAAATTATCTAAATTATATACAGATGGTGGTGTAGACAACCTTATTAAAGTTCACAATAGATTAGATGAAAGTTTAAAAAACTTTAATACCATATATACAACCTTAGACACCGCAACTAGGGACGCTATAACTACGCTAAATGGTTTTGTTCCGCCAGAAAAAATAGCCGACTATATTAATACCGAAACGGCAACACAGGCAGAAGAAAAAACTACCGACGAAGCCACTAAAGCAAAAATAGCCGCAGATGCGGAGACAGAGCGGGTAAGACTACAGGCAGAGGCTGATGCTAAGAATAAAGAAACCACTGAAGTAATTCCAGAGGTAACGCCTAAAGTTAAGCCAGAACCGCAGCCGTCTGACAACTTTATAGACCAGTCAAAACCTGATTTTCGGATGCCGGTAACGGACGAAGAGAAAAAAGCATATCAATATTTTGCGGATCAAACTAACCCTACTAAAGTTGAAATTATTGGTGGTGAATACATTCCAGACGCACCCAAAGTCCCCGCGCCGGAAGATGAGTTTGAGCCGTATGTAGATACAGAAACGCCATTAACTCCTGCGCCAGATCAGGGCGGCGTTCCAGAGCCACCTCCGGTTGATGTTCCGCCAGAACCGTGCCAGCTTCCATTTGTAGATGACGGCAATGGGCTTTGCATATTGCCGGAAGACAAAGTTAAAGCAGATACCCCTATCCCAGACTGCGGGCCGGGAATGGTCTGGAGCTTTGCAGACAACGCCTGTATGCCGATAGTTGACACGACAAAAACAAGAACGGGAACAGGAACAGGAACAGGAACGGGGACAGGAACGGGGAGTGGAACGGGGACAGGAACGGGGAGTGGAAGCGGGGGAACTACTACAACCACTACTACGACACCCGGTTCTGGGTTTAACCCGATGTTGGCATTTTTAATGGGTTCAAAGGGAAATCAAGCTCAACCCCCTGCGCCGACACCGGAACAAGCCCCTGTTACAATAACGCCTTACGAGCTTTACGCCTTAAAAAACGACCTTTATTACGGGGCTGACGACGCTAAACAAGCAAAACCCGTCCGTGCCGCTGCTGGTGGTAGTGTCCATGCTATAAACGAAGAATTACTTAAGATTTTAAGGAGCTAATTATGTCTTGGGAATATGACGACGACAGCGGCGACACTGTATGGGTAGGTGAGGTTGATGACGGCGATGAAGTTGGCGATGGTGGCTCTAGTGGAGGCGGTGGAACAAATTATACTGATGATCTACCAGACTTCACTGGTTATGTTCTAGACCCTGTCACGGGTAACTACAAATATACCTATGATGACGGCAGCACGATAAGCGTAGACGCAAACGGAAATGTTGTTGGGTCTACCGATGCTACTGATACAGGTAGCGGCGGCATTACGGAAGGACTCGGTAAAAAAGTAGAGGATCTTTCTAAAGGTTTAGGTAAAAATGTCTTTGACAAAGTAAAAGGTTATTTTACCAAGAGAGTCCCAAAGAAAGACATTAATGGTAATGTTATAGCGGGTGAGTTTGAAGACGAAACCGATTGGGCTAAACTAGTTGCTGGAGGTGGTTTTTTACTGGGTGCAAGTGGGGTTCTTAAAAAACCACCACAACTGACTGGCTATCAAGGCGGTATTCCAACATACAACACAGTGCAACAGCAGGTTCCTAGCACCTATGACCCTACCCGCCGTCCGGGTAGTTCAGGCCAGCGTTACTTCACGGATGTAATTCAGTCGGCTCCGGCAGACGTAGCTTCGGCTAAAACGGCAGTGGGGCAACAAGCCACAGGTCTTGCTGCTTTAAACGCAGCTAATCCGGCTATGCAGAAACGTCCCGCTGTTACTGCTCCGCAAAATGAATTTGATGGAGAGCTTGCTATCCCTGCGTCGCGTGTGATTGATCGTATGGCACCGACGATGAAGGGGTTGGAATCATTGGTAAACCCACCTACTCAAAAACCTTTAGGCGAGAGGTTACAGTATGACCCTAACGATACGCGCCCTATATATCCCGGGCCTGATAAAACAGGTTTAACGGGTGGCCCTGCCCAGCCAAATGGTGGTTGGCGGGGTGGTGATATACCGTTTACGCCGCCTCCCACCCGACATCCCGGCGACGAAGTTGCGCCACCTCAGTATGGCTCTCCTCAAGATGACCCTCGGTTTCGCAATCTTATTGACTACGCTTCCGGTGGTGGCATAACTGCCCTTAAACGCGGGAACTATTTGTCTGGCTCGACCGATGGAATGGCTGATAAACTACCTGCAAATATTGAGGGAAATCAGGAGGCTAGATTGAGTCACGGTGAATTTGTTATTCCGGCTGACGTGGTTAGCCATCTTGGTAACGGGAACTCCGATGCTGGGGCAGAACGCCTTTACAGCATGATGGACAAAATCCGTAAAGCTCGTACTGGCACCAAGAAGCAAGGCAAACAGATCAACCCCGATAAGTTCTTGCTGGGTGGTTCAGTGGGCTATGCTGGCGGCGGTATTATGGGGTTTAACGGTGCAGGTACAACAGGTAGTAAAGTTACAGTTCCTGCTAATGCTATCGGCGCAGAATCCAACCTGTCAAACTGGGCTGGGCCTTACGTTACGGACATGCTGGGTAAGGGTGCGGCACTTGCTAATACTCCGTATCAATCTTACTCTGGCCCCCTGACTGCGGGTGAGTCTGCTGGTCAAACAGCGGCCTTTAATGCCTCTGCTGGTTTAAACGTGCCAACAAACAAGATGGGTGCATTTACTCCGCAGACCTTCACGGCTGACCAAGCGCAGAACTACATGAACCCGTATCTGTCCGCTGCCCTTAACCCGCAAATGGAAGAGATGCGTCGTCAGTCTCAGTTAAACCTGCAACCCAACATGGCTAAATTAACTCAGGCAGGGGGGTTCGGTGGCTCTCGTCAAGCCTTGTTACAAAGTGAATCCAACCGTAACCTGCAAACACAACAAAATGCAGCGTTGGGGGCGGGTTATCAAACGGCTTTTGACAAGGCTATGGGTCAGTTCAATACTGAGCAAGGGCGTGGGCTTGAGGCTCAAACAGCCAATAACGCCTACGGTCTCCAAGCCTTGAGTAAACAAGCTGAATTGGGTGGTCAGCAACGTGCTATTGAGCAAGAAGGGATTGCCGCAGACAAGACGCAGTTTGAGGAAGAGCGTAACGATCCGTTTACCAAGCTCACTTTCCAGCAGAAACTGTTGCAAGGCCTTCCAATTCAAGCGCAGTCTAATAATTATCAACAGTCTGATTGGCTTGCCGATGCGTTTACTGCGGCTGGCGGGGCTGATAAGTTTTTTGATAAAATCTTTTCTACTACTCCAGCGTCTTCCACTACCACCACTACCACCGCCCCTCGTACTTAAGGAATAACTATGAACGGTCAACCTTCTCCGAACCAAGGTGGTATTGCTCAACTTGCGGGTGGCATGGGTAGTATGGGTGGTAGTCCCACTTTGGGTGGCGCGCCGCAAACCCCTCCAATACCACAAGGGGGCGCTCAAAAGCCGCCTCAACAGGCTCCGCAAGGACAACTTGACCCTAAACTTCTTGATGCTTTGTCAAAGATAGCCGCCCTTAAAGTAAGAGAAGAGGAATCCAAAGCTAGGGCAAGAATACTTGCTTCTATGAATCAAGGAAACGAAGGAACCGTGGTTGAACAACTTGATAAACAAAACATGGAGGCCACTAAAAAAGAACTTGTGGATAAACTTTCCGGTGGACTTAAACAAGCCGGTCAGATGTCAGCACAAGCCCAAGGCCAACCTATGTCTGGTGGCATAGCCGCTGCTCCCGGCGCTAATCAAGCTGCTCAACCTGAAGCAATGGCTGCGGGTGGGATTGTTGCGTTTGATAAAGGCGGCGAAGCTAAATCTCAATTTCAATTAGATCAACTTGCTAGAGAAGAAGAAGGCGCAGCAATTAACAAGCGCAATCAAGATTTGATTGAATTGCGTCAAGCAATGCAAAGACAAGGCATAGGTTATTTTGAATCGGCAACGCCAGAACAGAGGGCATTATCTGAGTCCAAAGTTGCTGCGTTAAAAAACGCTTACGAGTATTTAAAAGGCTATGATCCTAAAACAGCCGTTAAACCTGCTGCTATAAATCAAGAGCGCCCACCGCCTCCTACCATAGGTCAGAACGCTGCGGATTACGAAGATATGCGTGGGCCTCAAGGCGGTATCCCCACTGCACTGCCAAGACCTTCGGCCCAACGTCCTACTGCCGCCGCAACATTGCAGCCAGACTTTAAAATCCAAACGGGAAACTATTCACCCGCTGCTGCGGCAGGAGCAGGGCCGACGCAACCCGGAATTCAAAGTGTGCTAAACAATGCGATAAATACTAACCCCGATGCTGCCGAAGAACGGGGGCGTGAATCTTTCGCCAACTACAACAGGCAAGACCCAGAATTAGTAAAACAACTTGCTGTTGATAATGCAAGGGTACGCGCTACGGCAGAACGTAAAGGTGCTGCTCCAACATGGCAAGAATCTCTCTACGCAGCGATGCCTAAAGGTCGTCCGCAACCGGGTAGTAGCATCTTCACTACAATAGGTGACGCGGTGGGTGGTATAAACGCCCTTGAATTGCAACGTAAAAATGAAAAAGAAACTGCTGAAAAAGAACTTCTTGGTATGAGCAAAACCGCGCTTGAAACTTCAGACAAACGTAAAATGGACGTTTTTGCTGCTGGCGAACGTAAAGCCGCACAAGCAGTGGAGATTCTTAAATCTGCGTTACCGGCGGGTGCAAATATTGAAAGCAGCAAAATACAAGAGGCGTCTCGACGTGCTACTGATATGTCAAACGAGAGAATACATGAACTTGATAGGATAGCAAGGGTTCAAATTGCTCAGCTTGGAAATAGAGCAACGGGTTTGGAGCGAATTATAGAAAGAACTTCAAAAGAATCGGGAATTCCGTATCACGTTGTTGCCGCTGCATTTGTGGGCGGCGGTAAAGGCGCAACCGGCCCGACTGCGGCGGGGGTTGCAGCAGCAAAGTATGTGGATGAAGTTTTTTCAAACCCAAACCCAAAAGACCCTAGAATAATTAGTGCGTTGAAGAATGCTGGTGCGCCGGATAACCTTATTGCGGACATACAAAATAAAAATATTGCGTTGGATTCGCCGAAAGTTACGCCGTTTCTTGACAGGGCTAGACAACAATACCGCGATAAAATAATTGCTGATGCAACGCCTCCTGCTAGGTTTGGCGGTGCGACTTCGTATCAACAGTATCCCGTAGACTAAACTGCCTAACTTCGAAGGTTAGATAATGCCAACCGTAAATATACCGAATGTTGGGCCGGTGTCTTTTCCGGACACAATGTCAAGCGATGAGATACAAACACGTGCGTTTAAAATAGCCGATAAGTACGGGAAAGCCCCGGAATACAATCCAGATTACCGCGAATTGGGGTTAGGCCAGCTAATCAAAGGTGGCTTTGGTCGTGCAGCGTCAGGTCTGGGCAGCACAATTACTGATGTCATACCGGCGTTGGCTGCGTCTACACTGGGCTACAACGATTACGCCAAGCAGCAACTGGAAGAAGCTGCGGTTAAACAACGCGAAGCTGAACTCAAATACCCCACTGCGTATAAGTCATATAAGGATGTGCGCGGGATTGGGGACGTTCCGGGTTATGTAGCGGAGACGGTAGGCGAACTCACGCCGGATATGCTGGGTATGCTGACCGGTGCTGGTGCTGGCGCTGCGGTGGGTCGTCGTGTGGCTGTGGGTGCCGCTGAGAAGTTGGCGGCTACACGCGCTGCGGAGTTTGCAGCTAAACAAGGTCTAGGTGAGGAAGCTGCGGCACAAGCTGCGGCTACTATGGCACGTCGTGCAGGCCAAGAGATCGGTGCAACAGGTGCTGCAACGGGCCTCAAAACAGGGTTAGCTGCGTCCTCCTATGGGGTGAATGCGCCCGACGTATTCCAAGGCGTCTACGAGCAGACCGGTAATATGGAGCCTGCTATCGCACTGGCAATGGGTGTGCCTATTGCTGCATTGGATACGCTGTTGCCCGGACGTATACTTGATAAGTTAGGGGCATCTGGCAAAGCTGCCCTTGCAAAACAGATGTTGGAGAGAAGCACCGTCATTCCGGAAGCCGTGAAACGTGGTGCTATTAGGGAACTCACGACTACCGTTGGCATGGAAGGTTTAACTGAAAGCACTCAGGAAGCTTTGCAGATCGCAGCCGAGCATCTGGCAGGGGTCAAAGGGGACTTCTTTTCCTCAGATAACATTGACCGGATGATCAATGCCGGAATTAAAGGTGCTGTCGGCGGCGGCGTATTTGGTGCCCCCGGTGCTGTCAAGGAAGGTTTTGCTGCCCGTAAAGAAGCAAGTGATCGCAAAGCGGTTGAAGAAACTCGTATAACTGCGGAAAAAGAACGTAACGCTGGAAGACCGGCGTTTGAACTGACCCCGTCGCCATCGGAAGAGACGCGTCCGGATTTTGAACTTACACCTTCAACGCCTCCTGTGCCCCCCGAAGATACGTCTAATCCTAACCAAACCGAGTTTGATTTTGGGCAACCTGCACCAGTTCAAACGGGGCAACAAGAACTTAACTTGGGTGCGCCACCGGTATTTCGTCCTTCCGAAGAACGCGCAGAAACAAAGCGTCGTCAAGCAGAAGCCACTACGCCAATTACTTCGGCAAAGGGGGCGGCTAAAACTTTTGCTAAAGCCCCCGCTGATATATTTGGCGAACCGCTACCTCCGAATGAAGCTGCTGCACAAGCCGCTGCGCCAAAAGCCCCGGTTACGATCACGCAGAAAGATTTGTTGGATTTGGGGGTTCCAAAGAACGCGCCTATTATCAGGCGTATTGCGGGGCTTGATTTGGCAGTTCCGGAGAACCTCAACACGGCGGTGACGCAGCTTGCTGCCTTTGCTGCAAATCCCAATGTAAAGCCTGAAGTTGCTACGAGGGTTAAGCAGGTTGCGGAAGAGTTGCGCACCAATCCATCTCCGGCACAAGCAGCACTTCAGTTTGCCCCTGCTGCACCTGAAGCCCCGGTTAACACGCAAATGCAAGATAAGCTTGCCGAAGCTCAGCGTAAACAGCAAGAAGAAGCGACGTTCAAAAAACGCCAAGCTGAAGAAGAAGCTCGTAAACAAGAAGAAACCGACCGGTTGGCAAACATAGCCGCCGCTCAAAGACAACTAGATATAGCGGAGGCCGCTGATGCTAATACACCCGAACCCGGATATGGAGAAGTTAATGTTGCCCCCGCTGGAACTCCAACTGTTGGAAGTGGCGTTGGACAGACTTTACAACAACGACCCGGAGAACCTGCCGCAGGAACTACAAAAGCTGAGCCAAGTAGAGTGGTTTCTACTGGAGCGGCTCCTGCGGTGCTTGATGCAGGAAAAAGCGGAGAGCCAATTGCATTAGAGGTTAAAGCCAAAGAAATAAAAACGCGTCACCGGGTAATTTATGATGGCAAACCAGCCACCCTTACTATTATTCGTGACGCTGCTGACCCTACAAAAATAACCGGTGTAACTATTAAAGTTGATGGCGAAAAATTTGCTTTCCTTAATTTGGGCGCTCAAGGTGTGGTGAGTGATGCCCAAATGCTTAATAATTTGCAGGAAACAGAAGTTATTGAACTTGAACCAAAAACTAAAACTGAACCGAAGGTTGAGCCAAAGGTTGAAGTTAAACCCGAAGCTAAACCCGAAGCTAAACCCGAAGCTAAACCCGAAGCTAAACCCGAAGCTAAACCCGAAGCTAAACCCGAAGCTAAACCCGAAGCTAAACCCGAAGCCAAAAC
>Ga0181358_1000895_pt1 | contig 13611 bp, 12 predicted proteins | sample Fa13VDMM110SD_FD_130096 | JGI IMG/M metagenome (GOLD analysis project Ga0181358, IMG submission 130096) | Freshwater viral communities from Lake Michigan, USA - Fa13.VD.MM110.S.D | ecosystem: Environmental > Aquatic > Freshwater > Lake | place: USA: Michigan | collected 2013-09-24
AAAAATTTCCATAATTTGGATATTAATTTTTGGCTAAAAATAATTTTTCAATTTTATGGATTTTTTAAAAATTCATAAATTTGTATTAAAAAAGGCAGTCTTAACTTTTAGGTCTCTACACTTATAATTTATGCTCTGGGCTATTAGATGGTAAAAAAAAATTAGTTCATAACATTAAATTCCATTTTTTCCATTTTAATAATTGGTTTACTTTGTTCTATCTTTATTTTTTTTCTTTCAGCTCTGGATTTTTTAAATATATATATTTCTTTGATGTCTGGATTGATGACAGCGCCAGTACACGTGTGATTTTTACCGCAGTGCTCACAAGATACTTTAATTATAGGCATATAATAAAATTAGAAAATAAATTTTTAAATGTAACTATAATAATATATAGAATGGATAATATAGAACTGGCAGATAAAATTGTTAACATAGAATCAATGTTGAAACTTATCATAAAAAAACTTAATATAGAAACAGATAAAAAGCCGGTAAATATAGTTGATTTGTATGGATTAAAACCTTTATCATTTTATGAAAATTTAACACTTTCTGATGAAATAAATTCAAATTAATTAATATTTTAACTGTAAAAATAATATATATATAATTATATATATATAATATGGAGAAAAATTCGTCTAAAGAATACGAGGAGACTATGGGTCTTATTGATATGAATCATTTGCGCTATGAGATGGTTGAAAGCGTCTGTGCTACGTCTAATGCTAATAGAAATATTTGTAATTTTAACCCTAACAGTTATAACAATGTGACTGGTTCTGAGCAGATCTCAGTCTTGCTCAACACTGGAGCATCTTACACAGACGGCCAGAAGTCAATGTTGCAAATGACTATAACCGTAAATGTCGGACAGGGATCGACTGCTGCGTTTTGGGGTTTTGGTAATAATAAAGCAAGAGAGTTGGACGGTTCATCCGCCTTGAATAGTGGTGGATCACTTCTCAATCTCTTTAGTGAAGTCAATCATGCTTCAAAATCGGGTGACTTACTATACAGAGAATTGTTTAAGAACCAGACCCAAACTACATCGCGTTTATATCAAGTTGATAAATCTCGTAGAGGTTATATGGGTACAGCAGGTGGAGCTCAAGAAATCAATGGTGCTCTAAAATTTCCTACCTTTCCTATCGGTCAACCTGTCACCCTAGCGATGAGTCTCGCCGAGCTCGCTCCCTTCTGGAACACGTCTCAATTAATTCCACCACAATTACTTTCTGGGTCTCTATTGCGTCTTACAATTGCACCTGTTCTTTCGGCGCTTGTTTTTTATAGCGATAATGGGACAAATCCAGTCGAAGCAGATCCAGTTTTTACAAATATTAGTTTGAAAAATGTATTATGTTATCTTCACCAATCAGAATTATATGATAGTGTAAATTCTTTGCTCTTAGCATCAGCCCAGAGTTCGGAGACAAATGGTTTACAATTTTGTTACAATACCTTCTTTAATACCATCGTAAACCCATCAGCTCCATCGTTTAGTTTCGATATTCAGTTATCGTGTGCCAAGATGTCATATTTAGTTCTCAAGTTCATCCCAAAAAATCCTTGGAAAGGATATGTAGAAGGTTCTGGTGAAACTCTTGGTGTTGCACCTTTTAAATATGACCCTATGGCGGCAGCCAATCTAATTGATTTAAATGGTGGAGTGGCTATTGATAATACTGGTGATGCAAATAGTCTTTTTTTTACGGTCCAAGTCAGACTGGGTAATTTAATTATGCCCTTATTTCCCGTCTCAACGTCTGTAGATTGTTTTCAACAAACGGCAAATACTCTTAACCCTATTTCGTATAGTGGGTGCCAGGATCCTGATCCTCTCAAGGTGATCAACAAGCTGATGGGAGGTACAATAAGTTATAGTGAGTACTCATCTGTAAATAAAGTATCTACAGAAAAAAAATATGGCGTTGGTTCTGGCGGTTGTTTATTCGCATTTTCATTTGAGAGAGCATCTGCCGTCAATGTAGGGGGGTACAGTTCGAATAATGCTAGGGTGCTCTCATGTGAGATAAATAACATGGCGAGAGCGTCTGACTTCCAATGTATTGCATCTGTTTGCTATCTACAAGTTGCGAATGTCAGTAACGAAAACATCGTCGTAAACAAATAATGAGAAAAAAGGAGTAAATACATTAAAATAATTAAATAAAAATAATTATTTTAATATCTTATATATAATTATATACATAATGAGCCAAGATATACTTGATTTAAATCATCTTTCATATGCAACACCAGAAAGTTTACAGTGTAGCAAAAAAACAACCAGAACACGATATCCAATATATTCAGAACGATACGACGACTGCATTGGTGGTGAAGTTTTACAGATACCATTTGAGAATATACCAGAGTGTTGTTATATAGATGGTTCAAAATCATCTATAAGTTTAAAAATTAATGTTAATGTTCCTACCCCTACAGCCGAGGATGATGTTTTCTTTTGGGCGACAGAGCTAAATGATTTTGCTGGAGACTATGCCAACACTGGAGCAACAATAGTAAATTTATTTAAATCTGCAGTGCATCAATTAGACAATAATGAAATTTTATATCGCGAAAATTTTCTTTACATGATGCAATCAATACGCGAGTACTCTCAAAGTTTTGAAAGGAAACGAGTTTTAACAGAGGTTGGTGGTTATGTTATAAGTGAAACAAAATACGATCAATTTGGTGTCAATAAAAACACATCGTTCAACATACCGCTTTATTTATTATCCCCCTTTTGGAATACTGCCAGTCTTATTCCATCACGTCTTTTAAAAAATAGTAAATTATCTTTAGTAGTAAACAAAATAAAAGAAAGTTTAGTCGCTTATAACCGTGCTTCAAATAGGGTATCTTTCCCTGACGATGTATCAGTGACCTTTTCCGAAATGTCATTAAATTTATATCAAACAGAATTATATGATGAACTTCATAAAAGTATAAAAAACCAAATCATACATTTTCCTTATTATTCAAACAATAATGATATTCATCTTCTAACCAGTAGTAGCTTTATGATTAATATTCCTTTACAGGCAAGTAATTTAGCATATGTAGCATTAAAATTTAGAGCGGGCGGAGATTCACCAATAGAATCAGCGTCTATACAAGATTTAGGAGATCCAAAACCAGATAACAACTATTTACCTATTAAATACAATGCAAGAATTAACGGAATGATATTTCCAGGGTTTCCCATAAATGATAGCGCCCAAGCATATATAGAAAGTATAAACGCACTACAGACCATCTCATATCCAAACGCACAAAATGTTGATGAAATGAAACTAGAAAATAAATTAATGGGTTCTACAATTTCATATTTTCAATTTTCTCATACGGAAGTTACAGAGATTGCAGATAATAATATTCAATTAGTGTCTGGTTTTTCATCAGGTGGGGTTATTTTTGCAATTAATTTACAGAAATCAAATAATGTTTCTTTAACTGGATTAGAAGTAAATGCATCTCGTAATCTTACAATAGAAATAGAAGGATTAGATAATTATGATAATTTAACACTATTTTCACAGGTCAGATATATGAATTTGGCAACAATTGATAAAGATAAAATTGTTATTATGAAATAAATATACACAACGGCTATAAAAAAATAATTACGATATAATTATTTTTTTATTTGTTATATATAATTATATATACTATATGAATAGCATTTTAGAAATAAATAAATTAACTTACGAACTACCCAGTGTAAGTGTTGCAGCTAAACAGACACAAAGAACAAGATCATTTGCATTTCCACAAAATTATATAAACGCACAAGCTAATGATGTAATCCCGATTTTAGTCAACAGTGGTAGATCGTATATAGATGGTCGTCAAAGTTCTATTAATCTTGTTCTAAAAGTGAATGTATCACCTCAAGCAGATATGAGATATTTTTCATTTGACTACGGGTTTGGTAATAAAAACTCAGGAGCGACCATTTTAAATCTAATATCTGAATTATTGATTGAATCTCGTGATGGTACTATGTTATATCAAGAAAGGTACTTGAATATTATGCAAAATATAAGAGAGTATAAAATATCAGTTGAAAAAAAGAACATGCTAACTATGATTGGTGGTTCATATGATAATAATAACGACGATGATAATTTTCCTTTTTATAAGGTGAATTTGGATAATAGTTTTAATATTCCGTTATCAGACCTATGCCCGATGTTTAATACATCTAATTTATTATTACCTGAACTGATCACTGGAGCTAAAATGTCATTAATTTTATCAGAATTAAAAAAAAATATTATAGCAATAAATCTAAATATGCAGCAAGTTGATGTGCCTTTAGATATAACATTTGACATAAAAAATGTATCTCTTTACTTACATCAAGTTGATTTATATGATGGCGTTCAGAGCGTCATTAAAAATTCACTAACAACTTTAAATAAAGGTTTAGAGTTTCCTTATTATTGCTATCACAATTCTCGGTTCCGACCTACAAGCAGTAGTTTCACATATGACGTCCAATTATCTTGTCAGAACGTTCAATATATAGCAATGAAATTTTTTAAGCGTGATTATGTTCAACAAACATCGCCAGTAGCATCAGCAACTATTGCTGAATTAAGAACTCAAAAACCAGCAGATGATAATGCACTTTCATTTTCTGTAAGGGCACGGATTGGTTCGCAGTATTATCCAAATTATCAAATTTTGTCAGCGACAGAAGCATATATTAACACCTGTCAAGCACTCAATCCTATCAGCTTCTCAGACACACAAGATATAGATGTTTTAAAGAATACCAATAAATTAACATCAGGCATGATGGCTTACTCTAACTATTGTGTTAGTGGTGAATTTAACCCTAACGATGGATCATATACAGCTGGTTTTTCTTCTGGTGGATTTTTAGTCGCTATATCACTTGAAAAATCTAATAATGTATCTTTAACAGGCGTGCAGACAACTCAAGGCAGAACAGTTTCAATTGATATTCAAAATTTAGAAAAGTATGCTGATTATGATTTATACACTCAGGTCCAATATTTAACGGTTGTTTCAATTACAGAAAATAATTGTATTGTTTCAAAATAAATAATATATAAATATAATATATATATGGAAGAAATATTAAATGCTAACAAGTTATTGTATAGTTTACCAATCGGTGTTGATGCTGTTTCGAATGCAACAACTACAATCAATAATTTTAACCCAAATTTTTATGAAACAAAAGGTGGCGACACTATGTTCGTACAATTTCCTAAAACAACAACATATTTAGACGCACAAAACAGTTATATTAAATTTAAGTTAAAAATTGAGAATTTTAATAGTGGTACTACATATTGTTTTAATAGTTATGAAAACGATGAAATTGGTTTAAATATTGGATCATCAGTTATGAACCTTATTGAATCGGTTGAATTAATAACAGAAGGAGGTCAATGTCTTTTTCGCGAGTTATTCATTAATGAGATGCAAACAGTTCGTGAATATAGAAATAATATTAGTCGAAAGAACTATTTATCATTTATGGGTAGTATCTGCGATAATAATAATTCTGATCTAGATTTACCAGAGAATAAATTACCATTATTTAACACATCAAAAGATACAAGCTTCTATATTCCATTAACTGAGATCAGTCCATTTTTTAATGGCGTCTTAATTCCAGATTTACTTCTATCTAATGCAATTCTAAAAATAAAAATAGCAGATGTTAGCAGATATACAAAAGCATATAGAATAAATCAAGCTAATGGTCGATTAATAGAAGTATCAAATGCAAACAATACTGCTGTTTTCTCAAATGTAGCATTAATTCTATCACAAAAAGAACTGTATGAAGAAGTTAGAGAAACAATCAATAAAAAATTAAAGAGCCCTGAAGGTCTTGAATATTCATATTATACAAATTTTAACACATCATTTGAATTTAATACTAATGCACTTGGTGAAGATTATAAAATACCATTGAACTTATCTGCAGGTAAAATAAAATATCTATGTATTAAACCAACTCTACCAGACGCTCAAAACAGAGTTCCTTTAGCATCAGCAGTATGGGATAATTATTATTTTGATGGTTCATCACCATTTAAACCTACAGTTTCATATAATCTGCCTTTTGGTCTTCAAATTAGATTAGGTAATCAAGTTCTGAGCACATATGAAGTAAAAACAATCGCTGAAATTTATGAACAAACAATACGCACTTTATCAAATATTTCGTATGGAGACTGCCAAGATATTGATGTTGAAAAATGTATAAATAAAAAATCAACAGGTTGCGTCTCTTTCTATAATTACGCCCATTTAGACCGTAATTTAAAGATGCAATCAGATCGCGGAGTGTTATTTGGTTTTAATTTTGATAGAGTAGAAGGTTTGGGTGTATCAGGTTTATCAACAGGTATAGAAAGGCTCATAGAAGTTGATGTATCCAATTTTAAAACAAATAATAAACCAATATGGTATTTTCAAATACAATATTTACAAACGGCTAACATCTTTGAAAATGGTGACATTGCAGTAAACAGATAAATAATAATTATAAAAAAAAATAATATATTATGTAATTGTATATAATATATTATGAGTAGAATTGGTAAAACTACAAAAAACCCCCAAATATACAACCTAGCACTTGGTAGATATGAAGAAGAATTTGAGATGGAACAAATTGGAAATAAAGCACCACCAGCATCAGGTTTAGTTTCTAGACAACGTGTGAGTGAAGCAGCACTAGGCAGTCAAAAGGTCATTTTTGGAGCATATGACGCACCCAGATTTAATCTTGAAGATACAACCAAATATTATAAAGCAAAAGCAAAAACGGATAACATTCCAACCACTGAATATCAAAAGAAGATTGGTTCACGATCACAAGGTTCATTTATGCAGATGGCTGATAATAAACCATATTTGGAACTTGCAGGTAAGGCTCTTAATGGTGATTTATATTCGGTTGCACCATCTACTGATCTATTGTCAGAGCAACAAATGTATAAATTAATGACAGTTTATAAACCCTCTATGATACAACCACAAACTGAAGAAAGCAAAGTAATTGAAGAGATTGCAAAAGTTGGCAGTCCATATCAACAAGATCTATTGTCAAGAGAAAATGAAAACCCAAGAGAATTTATTGAAAAGGATTTATACAAAGTTGAATTGTATCCAAGTACTTATATTTCAAAAGGTGATGGTGGATCTAATTTGGTCTTTGATTATAATAAAGAATTTAATAAAGGGACCCAACCTAAAACAAGACAAGAACTATATAATCAATATTTTAACTCACGCAAATCAACAAGTAATGTAAATGTGATGCAAAGAGACGCCGCCAAAGCCCGTGAGGTGTTGTCAGTCTATGGGAACAAACAACATGAACAAGCACCAGCAAAAGTAGATATTAGACCTGAAATCGTTAAAGCAAAAGCGGAAGAACAAAAAGCACACGACAAAATAGAAAAACGAGAGGAAGGAGGAGCAGTTGTTATGGATGGAAGTCAAGCAGTTAAAAAAGTAATCAATTTAATTACAACACTGTCTGATTTACAATAAATTAATTATAAAAATATAATATATTATCTATTAGTATATTATATATAATGAGTAATATTAATGGATCAATGGACTACAGAGGTGAATATATAGTAGGTCAAACAGATGGTTTTAGTGGTATAACAGGACCTACTGGACCAACAGGACCATCAGGAGGACCAATCGGACCAACCGGACCACAAGGTGTCAGAGGATTTACAGGACCAGTTGGACCACAAGGTATTAAAGGAGACACAGGACCTCAAGGACCATCAGGAGGACCAGTCGGACCAACCGGACCCAAAGGTGACACAGGATTACAAGGATCAACAGGACCACAAGGACCACAAGGAATACAAGGACCAACCGGAACTGGAGTTCTACCAAATCCTGTAAATGAATTAAATGTAAAAATTTTATCTATCGTAGGAGATACTGGTATTACACCATATTATACATTTCCAAGACAGACTGTTTTAGATGATCGTGGAAGTGTTGCTGTTTTTCAACCGAATAATACATCATTATTACAACCATACGTAGCGCCGGCATATATGTATCTTCAAACTAATTCAGCACAATTTGTTGGAGCATTACAAAATTATGTTATTGAATTATCTAATGACCGAATAAGAAGTAGATATAATATAAATGTAAATAATAACAGTTATTTTACAATGCCAATAGGGACTTATTTAGTAAATTTCAGTTGTAAATATTTTTCTACTAATCCTACAAACCCAACAGCAATGTATGTTTCAGTTAATGGTGCTATAATTAATATAGGAGATGCCCCTTTTTCATATTTTTTGAATACACCATTTATACCAGTTTCATGGAGTCAAATTATAAATGTAAATTCAAATACAGATACAGTTCAATTTATAGTAGATAATCGTATAAATAATAATACTTTGAATATCAGTACTATCGGCATTAATATTACAAAAATTGCACCAAATTATATTACGCAAGTTTTTCCATATGAAGGGGAATTTTATGCAGATTTAAATGATACCACAGATAATAGGACCATTTCACTGGATTCTGATGACAAAAATATATATGATATACCATATACTTTTATTAACCGTATAAATGAGAATGATAATACAACAATTAAAATATTTAATTCTCCACGATCGGGTGACTACAATACCGTTCAATTAAGAGGGGGGCGCAGTCCTGATGTTACTTTATACACTTTGCAATTTTCCGGAGTTTTAGGTTTTCAATGTGTGGGACAAGAAATGAAACAATTTCAAGCAGTTTTTCAAGAATCTATAAATGGTATTACATGGACTGATTTATCTACACCAACAACAATATACACCAATGAAACAGGATTACAAACGATAGCTATTAAACAAGTTCCAATTAGTTTGATAAAATATAATTATACACCACCTTCAACATATGAAAACTCATATATAAGACTTATTATTCGTCTAATTCCTGATGTTTTAACAGGATCTTTTCAATTCCCAGCATTAATATATATTAATAGCGCTCAACAAGGAATGTCAAACTGTTATTTTTCAATTTATCCAACAGTATCTTCACTTGGAAACTCGTTATATAATATTGTTATGAGAGGCAACGGCTATCAAAGTATTAGTGGTAAGGGTTATGCTATTGCACAACCAGACGGTCCATATCCAACACCATTTATAGAAGGTGTTTCATTCACGGGTTCGAGAAAATTCTTGTTACTACCAATTGTTGTAAATAATAGAACACCAGCTGGAAATAATATTTCAAGAGATGTAAAAATAGTATATCGTCAAAATACTTTGCAAAACTTCTATGGGTCTACATTATGCGAAGTACAATTTTTAAAAAATATGACAGATTATCCAGTCACAATTCAATTTAATGCAAGATGGGGTACTTTAACATCAAGTACTTTCATGTATCTTCATTTAAGTAAAAATAGTACTCCAGCGGGACAATATCTTTTAACTTTACCTAATGGAAGCCCTACTATACCACCTGGTACAACTTTCGATCAGACCGTAGTTTTTACAATTCCACAAATTTCAGCTGGGGACACTTTATTTCCTTGGTTTGAATTTTTAGGCGGTGGAAGTGATAATTCACCACTTTACATTTTAGATAATTACTCTATTAATTTTGGTTTTTAAATTTCCATTATTATATATTATATCTATACAATATTATATATAATGCCTGAACCAATCAATAAAGAACTGTATGCAAAAGCAAAAGCAGCAATTAATCAAAAATATGGAACACATACATCGGCTTATAGATCGATGGCAATTGTTAAGAAATATAAATCTATGGGGGGTAAATATCGAGATGATGGAGGATCAAGAAAAACAACACGCTGGCTAAATGAAAAATGGGTTAACGTGAATGCCAAAAAAGAGGGGGGTGGATATGAAGAATGTGGAAAGCGTGGTTCATCAGGTAAGTATCCATTATGCAGACCATCAAAGACTGTTTCTAACGATACGCCTAAAAAATACCAAGATATACCTAAAAGTAGGATTGATATTGTAAATTTAAAAAAACAAAAATTACAGAACAAAGGTAATGTTAAATTTTAAGCAAAAAATAAATTGTATCTAATGTTATTTACACCAATAGCAACAACATCAAAATTGTATGTATGTATATTGGATGCGGTGTTAAGAGCTACACTTAAAATAGGAGCCTGAGTATAATTTGCAGTAAAATCGCCAGTAGGAGATCCTACAAATTTATTAAAACCAATAGACCATAAATTTGGTTCTACATCACAAGGGTTACCCTTAAATTTAGTTTGTCCTACCTCTTGTCCTTTGCCTAAGTTTGCGGTGCTTGTAGTCGTTATTGTGTCTAAAGCATGAATTTTATAAAAGTATTGAAACTGATTCATTGGTGTAGCGCTGTTTGAATAATTCCAGCGTGTTCTATAAAAATTAGGAGCTGTAGCTGGAGATGTTTGCAACTGAAACCAAAGTTGACCTTCTTGATTGATTGTCGTGTTATTGTTTATTCGTACTATAGCCCATACTGATTGTAAATCCTGAAAAGTATAAGCACTTAGATCAATAGGTAGGGTCCAGTTAATTTTATTAGCAGATGGTGCACTCTTAACAAAGGACCAATAATTTCCTGTGACACTTGCTATCGGGTCTGCGGTGCTTGCATCTAATCCTTTCCACTCGAGTTGCTGTTGGGCGGTCAAATTAGACCAAACAACATCAAATGTTTGAGCTACTGTTGGGACTAATAAATTTAAATTCAAAGCACGAAGCATACCATTACTAACACCGGAACCTGCTGGACCAGTATAACCCGTAGCACCTGTAGCACCTGTATCACCAGTTGGACCAGTTGGACCAGTCGTGCCATTAGGAAGAACCACAATATCATTTACAAATAATTTTCTTATGTTTGTACTAGATCCAATTCTAACATCATTATCAAAATAATAACCAGTGGCACCTCTAAATTCGGTCTTTGTCGCTAATTGGTTATCACAAATATAATCAGCAGTATTAATATCAACATATGTTTTTACATTATCAGTTTGATTAAGACAACCAAGTGTCAGATATCTTTGTGTCGTTGCCTCGCCTTGTAGATAAAAATCTTTATTAGTCATAATATAATCAGGTGTTTCTAATTTCATATTATTTAATGATGATATGATTTTGGCAGCACCTACGGTCAATGTTGGTTCAAGTTGATCAAATACAGATGCAAGTTCATAAGAAAGATTAGGATCAGTTTTCATTCCATTTGCTGTTCCATCCGTAAAAGGTATTAATTTATCTGTTGTTGTAATACCATCTGAATTGAGCCATCCATAAGGGTTATCTGGTATTATATTATTTATTTCTTGTTGTAATGTGTCGATGTCTGTTTGTGTGGCAACTCTGATGCCATTTTCGTATAGTTCGTTATTTTGTGTTGTTAAGTTAACATTTGAAATTGCATTATTAATTCTAATAGTTGGATTCAAAAACATTATATTATATAATTATATATGATATATTATTTTTATTGATAATTTACTCTAAAATTATAATATATAGGTGTATTCTTGGCGTCCCCTACTGCCTGCAAAACATTACCAAACTCGTCAACAAGACGCAAATCAATCGAATCGAGACAAATAGATTGACTGAGTGTATAATCACCTCTTAAAGAACCTTGATCAGTATAAGTTTGATATACTCCGAATGGTGCCGTAATTCCAATTGCCATTATTTCTGAGGCAATTTGTGATTGTAAATCTCTATTGGTTTCTGTATCATTGTTACCAAGAACATTCAATACACTTTTTGAGTTTGCGAGTTTATTGCTTATTATATATGCATTAACACACCCGGCAAGATTGGGAGGGAAAGGGAAGGGAGAATCAACATTAGTTGCTGTGTATCCAGAACCATTAATTGGAAGACCAATTATATATAGAAAATTATTACCGATGAAATTATTTGGTGTTGATGTACTAAATTCAATTTCAACACCTGCATCATTAGTATTTATAACAAAACGTTTTAAAGTTTCAGACCAAACCACAGTAGTAGTTCCAGCAAAAGCACTTATTAATGATTGAAGTTCAGCTGCTAAAGTAGTAACATTATAATAATTTGGTGGAACTCTTATACTGTAGCCAAGTGGTAAACCACCCGTTGTAACAGTAATAGAAAAACGATTATTATAGGTCGCGATATTGCAAAAATTATTACACAGTGTTACTGTATTTAAATTAATTCTACATACATTGTTTATAATTCTATTTTGTGTCATATTGATTATACAATTTGTGTCTCTGTCATTAAAGTTAGATCTAAATGAAGTAGAGAGCCTGAGATTGGCTGAGTTGAACTCAGGTAGTGTGTCTGAATATCCATTAAATGAAAGCATTATAATATAATTATACGATAGATAATTATATTATATATTTTTTATAAAGTTTGTATCATTAAATATGTTTGATGATTATCTGATTTTTCATGTCTTGTTTTGTTTGAGTGAGTATATTTAACACCACATTCACATTTATGAATAATACTATTCTTTTCTTTTATTTTTTCTTGATTATTAATACGATATTGTTTATTTATTTCTAAATAATGCTCTTTATTATTTTCATATTTTTGTTTTTGTAGTTCGAGAAAATGTTCCTTTTTGATCTCATAATATTGTTTTTTATGTTGTTTTCGTTCTTCTTCATTAATTGATGGTCTTGATTTATTAACTATATTATTATTTTGATCTATCCAATGACGCTCTCTTGCTATTAATTCATCTTTAGAATTACAAGGATATGCTTCTAACAAAATAATTTCAACATCTCCTAATTGTAATAATTCATATGATCTTGTGTTTCCATTAGAACCATTTTTTTGATAAAAATTAAAAGCAGTTTTATGTCCAGTAAGACGTTGACTAAGATATTTTTTTGTTGTTGATCCAATATATATTTTATCAGTATGAGGACAGATAAGTTTATAAATCTTTCCTTGTTGGTAATCAGGCATTTTATATATTACTATATTATTGTTGTTTTAAGTTGTTTTTTATTGTTTTTTTTTAAATGAATCAATATCTATAACATCCAATAAACATTTTCTAAATCTTGTTTGTTCGGATTGTCTTCTGTCTATGTGAATGAAGGGGTGTGAATATTTATCGTCTTTAGTCCAACAGAATCCTAAAATGTCACCGAACTCTTTTTTATTTAAACTTGGTGGTGTGAATGTATCTGCTAGTGCTTCCTTATCTTGAACATTACCACTAAAACAAAATATATTAGTTGCATTCTGTCTGCAAATTTTAGGTAGTGAAAAATAGTATTGTGATAATACAAAAACACTACAATTGATCTGTCGTGGTCTCGAACATAATGATTTAAATGTATTTGATTTAACTATATCACAATCAATAATATCATCTAAAATAATAAATATTCTTGGAACTTTGCCCCAGTCATTATTTGCTTCTTTAACCTTTTCTTTTTGTTTTTTGATAACTGCTTTAAGATGTTTTTCTTCTGGATGATGTTTGACATGATCTTTAGGAATAACACCATCATCAATTAAT
>Ga0181358_1000897_pt1 | contig 13597 bp, 16 predicted proteins | sample Fa13VDMM110SD_FD_130096 | JGI IMG/M metagenome (GOLD analysis project Ga0181358, IMG submission 130096) | Freshwater viral communities from Lake Michigan, USA - Fa13.VD.MM110.S.D | ecosystem: Environmental > Aquatic > Freshwater > Lake | place: USA: Michigan | collected 2013-09-24
AGCCGTCAGACTTGCAGAAGATGCGGGGGTATTGGACAGAACGCACGCATGGCTGCGGGAGGGGGTGATCGATGTTCCATTGAGCGCAGTCCGGGTACTGATCTGGGCAGCATGGCGCTGGCTCGTAAACGAATGGGTAGGCGTAGCAGCCCGTGCGCGGGTCAGGCATCCCCGGGCAAAGCGAAGTCCAGCCATACACAAGCACGATGATGTCGTTGCCGATTGTGACGGTGATGTCTTCTAACGGCCACCCGTCGCGGGCTTCGCAATTGGTTGCGGGTTGATAGAAGCCGTAATCCACACAGATCTGGATATCGGGTGACGCGTACTCCTGCACGCGCTTCATGGTGTACCGCTCCCCGAATGAATACTCGGGGAAGGACAGGCATTGGATAACGAAGTTGTTTGGGGTTGCGCTGATGGCTGAGATGGACGCGTTGCAAGTGTTCTCGCTTGTCATCCGCCACGGGTAATCGACAAGCAAGGTCTGCGACGCGCAGGCGTAATATCGAGGGGACGAGCCGACAAGCGTGACCGTAATGTCTTGATTTCCATTCGTAAACGCCACGCGGTCAACCGTCAAGGTATCCCCATCAGAGAACCCGGGGCGGTCGTTTGGGGTCTGCCAGTCGCACAATACGCAGCTCTGGCGATTGCCGAACCAGAAGTACGCCGACCACGGCGGGATACCGGAAGCCGTCACCAGCGCCCCGATACGGGTATTGATGCGCTCGGCAATGTGCGCGGCGTTGCCTGAGAAGATCACGATGTCAAGACCGCAGACACTTAGCTTCGGCGCTCCAAGCGTTCCCCAGCCCGTTGCGACCGTGTTCTCTTGGTCAATGTGGACAATCCCGGTCGGGCCAAGGAAGAGGGCATTGAGCGCCGCCTGAGCGCCCGGGCTTTCGGGGTCAATCCCCGGCGCAAAGCAGGCCGGAAAGACAATGGTCATGATGTCCTCGTCATGGGACGGGCAACCAAACCCACCGAGCGAGTAGCACGTCCGCACGTCGTACGTCTCAAAGCGATCCTCAAAACTCTCGCAGTAGTCAGGCACGTCCTCGCAAATTGGGGTATTGCCGCAGCAATCGCCCTCCGGTTCGCAGTCCGGGCAATTCATGTACTCAATGTATGACTGAGTGACTTGATTCGGGCAACTAGCGGGGGTCACAGGGTCGCGCACGGTGCAGAAGCTCATCTCCTGCGACATACCCACGTCGAGGCTGACGATCTCTACTGGCGGGCCGTGATCGCAACGAACGTACCAAGGAACGCCAATCGTCTCAATACAGGTGCGAGCGGAGCTTGCAATCGTGACCCCGCTCCCTTTCACCGTTCCGGCTTGATCTTTGAAGGGGTAGCACTCCGCCACCAATTCCTCGCATGGGAGCTGCGGATTGTTTTCAATGGCGGGGCCGTACTCAGGGATTTGCAGGTCTGCAATCCCGCCCGGGTTCCCCTGCTGCTGGGGCGCGGCATAGCAGCACGGCGGCCCCTGCGCGGCACGGTTCTTGATCTCAACCAATTCACCCACGTTGACCGGGTAAATCGAAAGCGGGTTCGGGCAGGGTAAGGCCTCGAATCCGGTCAAAATATAGATGCAGCAGTCGTAAGAGATGTAGTAGCACTTGGTCGCAATGTCTGGCGGGTCGGGGATGCCTATCGAAATCAGATAGCCGATGCAGAACTCAATGCGAGCAGGAGCCTGCGAGCAATCAGGCTCGCAGCAATAATTGGCAAAGTAGTCCTCGCACTTGAGGGCGTACCACAACACGCCGGGGTCGCAGCAACACGAAACCGCCGGGAGTGCGCTCACGCCACGATCACAATGCAGAGGGCGAGGATCACAACGCGGATCACTTGCCAGCCTTCTTCATGCAGAGATACCAACCAGCGCCGAAAGCAATGGCGGCAGCGGCGAGAGCAAACCAAATATTCCCTAGGGTGTCTGCGAGGATCATGTTTATGCCTTTCGTTGTATCTTTGATTTTCTAAACGCCGCATCAAACAAGGGATCTTGCGCCCGCATGACGGCCACCATCTCCCGCTCCCCTTCAGGGCGAGCAGTATCTAGCATATCGACCGCAAGCTCCGCCGCAACTACTTTCCGGCGAGGAATCCAACCAATAGCGACCCGTATCGCCGTCCCTAGCCCGGTCTGCCACAGGACAATGACGAGCGCCACGGCTACCACGGCAATAGCCCCGTAGGTCAGCATGGTCATCCACGCAGGGGTCTTGTCCTCCACCCCAGACAGGCTGACGTGAATCCCGGACGCGAGCGCGTCGATACGGGTAGCCCGGGCAACGACCTCCGGATCTCCGGTTTCCGTCCCGCGCTGGATCAGTCCCTGCGCCTCGGCGCGGATGTCGTTGGACGACTGCGCGATCCTTTGCACGGGGCTACAACCCCCTAGGAGGGCGAGCATGGCGAAGGTGAGCCACCAACGGCTCAACGCTTCTCGATACGCGTAACGCGATCTTCTAGCCCGCGCACGCGCTCCCCAATGACTTGAATCTGTGCGTTGCCAGCGGTCGCTAGTTCTTGGATCTTGCCTAGTTCGCCCGCCATCTTTTCGAGGCTCTTGGTCTGCTGCTCGTCGCGTTCCGAACGGCTCCCAGCGTAGACAAGCGCGGCCACTAAAGCCGTGACCGCCACGAAGAACTGGGCAAAGCGAAGCCATCGGTCGATAGATGATGCGGTTTCGATGGTCATTTGTATGCGTTAGAATTCTGAAATTACCACGATGATTCCTGCGCCGCCTGCGCCACCCGCGCCCGTTGCAACGGTAGCCGCGCCCGATCCACCACCACCTGAGCCGTAGATTCCTGCGCCGCCTGCAACGCTTGTACCAACAAGAGACGGCGAGCCGCCGCCACCTGATCCGTAGTATCCCACCGCAGCGCCTGCGCCGCCTGTGTTTGCTCCGCCTGTACCAATATGGAGACGCGTGCCACCTGTGCCGCCAGCGAACGCCGTACCGCTACCGGGCATCCCGCCACCACCGCCGCCGCCGGGAGCGCCAACGCTGTAGCCAGCCGTTGCGCCTACCGAGCTTGTTGTTCCGCCTGCGCCGCCTGCGCCGCCGATATAGAGCGCGTCGCCCGCTGTGCTAGCCGCGCCACCCGCTCCACCGCTATTAGTACCTGCCGCGCCAGCAAGGCCACCGACCGCGTACGCGTAGGTGATACCCGCGCTAATGGCCGTAGAGATTCCGCCCGCCGCGCCTGTATTTCCGTTATTTGAAGCCACTACGCCTGCGCCGCCTGTTCCAGCCGCGCCGATTGCTAGCGTAAGGGTTGCCGGAAGGTCTGCCGCTGCGTACTTGATAGCCGTGATTCCTGCACCACCGCCACCACCGCCGCCGCCCTTGCTGCCAGACGCGTGCGCGTGACCGCTACCGCCGCCACCGCCGCCACCGATGCAGATGATTTCCACGGCCTTGCAGCCGATGGGCTTCGTCCATGTCGCCGCCCCGGCGGTTGTGAATGTTTGAACATCGGTCACAGGCTGCGACTGCCACTCAGTTGACCCAAGGACATAGACAAGCGAGTCGCCGCTTGCTGGGGCAGATGACTGCACCGCTACGCCTTGCAGCTTTGCCACCACAGGAGCCGGATATGTCCCGCTCAAATCCCCAGTTGCCGACCCGTTCGGGGCGCGTGAATCAGTCAGCCGAGCATCGTTACCAACGCAAGCGGTACTACTGCTTGTGCCATAGGAAACGGTCAGGGTGCGATTCGCGGACAGGTCGCCGCCACCCGTCAAACCTGTTCCGGCAATCACTTGGCGTGTTGACGGAACCTTTGCGGCAAGGTCAGACACTAAGCTCGTGACCTGCGACTGAGCTACCGTAATTGGGTCAGATCCTGCCGACCCATGCGATGCAGCGTGCGCTGTGGGGGTGCGGGAATTGCTGAGTCGCGCATCGTCGCCAACGCAGACACTATTCGAATCAGTTCCGTAGATGACATTTATAACACGGTTAGCGGACAAGTCGCCGCCACCACTTAAACCAACCCCGCCGCTAATAGATATAGCCGTTGAGGCTTTCCCGGCAAGGGAAGTCACAAGGCTAGTGACCTGCGCCATCGTAATGGTGACCGCGTCAGTTCCGCCCGCCGTGTGTGTGCTAGCATGAAGCGGAGGCGTAGCGGCGGCCACAAGCCGAGAATCGGTCGCCCGAACCGCCTGTGAAGATGTCCCCGACCCGCTTGGGGCGAAGTCCACGGCTACCGTGCCAACCCCCGTAATCGTGCCGCCAGTCAACCCCGTCCCAGCGGTAATAGCCGAAACTGCTCCCGCGTTGATATCCACGCCTGAGGTGGTGATGTTGAGCGTTACGTCTGACATCAGATCGCCCCCGCGTAGGTGTTGACCTGAGCCGCGCCAAGCGAGATAAGCCGCTTGGTGACGCTACTAGGGAAGAAGATATCAAGGTCGTAGCGGGCGCTTCCAAGGGGCATAAGCGCCGTAACAGACGCGGGAACCTTGATGGTTGCCACGGTCATGGCTACGTTGAGAGTGATTCTAGGGGTTGCGCCGATGCTAGAGGCAACCAAGAACGCCGCCGTGTTTGGCTGAGAGACGGTCAAGCGCCATTCTGTAGCCGTGTTAAGCGCGGGGTAGGTTGACGGCCATACGCCAACCGTGACAATGTCTTGAAACTCTGCACCCTGCGCGAAGATGACATTCCACTTTTCCATGCTGGCTCCTTACTGCTGTTCGGTGCAAGTTACTTTAACGGCGTTCGGCATTGAGAACCAATACTGCGGTTCTACAGGAACTGTTCCGCTGGTATAAGAGGTTGGGAACTGCTCAACCATGTGAACGATGGTGTCGTTGCAGATTGCGAGAGGCTCAACGGTCGCGTTGTTGTAGTGCGACTGAAGCACCCCGGGCGCTATACGGGTAGGACTGGTATTGCCGTTCTCGGCCATGTTGCGGGCAACGATTGCACCCGCTGCCGTGCGGGCGTATGCCCCAATGGAGACGCTTGGGGTAGCGCCAATGGTCGGGTTTGGTTCAACCTCCACAAACGAGTACGCCCAGCGCCAGTTGCCGTAATACTCATGGTTTGTAATCCGCGCCGGAAACGAGCGGCACATGGGCGGTGGAACGTCAATGATGGTCGCCCCGACGCAATTCCGGTACGCCTGCGCGTTGCCTTTGGCGGTGACAATATCCCTCGGTTCGCTCCAGCTCGTGCCTTGTAGACCGAAGCGCCAGTCGGTTTCGTCAGCCGAGGAGATGGTGTAGGGCGACCATTCCCCATCAATGACTGCAAGACGGTAGGAGACATTACCAATTTGACCAAGATTTGACTGCTCGCTGTTGTACCACGGAATCCACCCAGCCCAAACCGTCCGCCCGAAAGGGATGTTCATGTTGCGGTCGGCGTAGTCGTCCCGAATCTTGGTAGAAAAGGGTGTCGGGTTCCAACCCGGGGAACTCGTCAATACTGCCCCGGTACTGTCCTGCACCACAATCGACGCGTCCGTGATGTAGGCCGCTCCGAGGTTGTTCGGGGCGCGAGTAAAGGTTGCCGCCGACCCAGCCGAGAAGACTTGGCTTGTCGTGAAACTCTGCCCGGTAGCGGGGACGTTGGCAATGGTGCAGTTGTTGTAGTAGGTCAACCCCTCAACCATGCGCTGGGGGAACACGGTGCTACAGAGCAACGGGGCGCGGGCTTGATACCCGGTCGCGTTGTAGAGGGTCACTAGCGCGTCGCTGCTTGCTGCTGCGCCATTGACAGGCTGCATACCTCCCCGCATTGCCGTCTTGTAGCCAGCCATTTTGAGGTTGTACTGCGCTTTAAGATTGCTGCGGCTGATGAACCGCGTAATTGTGCCGTCGCTAATGATGATCTGCTGATTTGCCACCGCAATCGCATCAAGGACTGTGGCAAGACTGACATTTGGGGAGCCGTACAAGTCACTCAGCCGCCTCATGTACTCCGGGCTTTGCACCGTAAACCCAATCGGGGCGGTCAGTCCATCGGCGCTTGCCGACGTGCTAACTTCCGCAAGTAGTTCCGTGTAGGTGGTGATCGGGGTAGTGGCGGTCGCGCCATTGACCTGCCAGCGACCATCGGACGACCATGTTTGGGCAAGGGCAATATTGAGCATGGCGGCCGATGAGAACTGCCAGTACCAACGCTCGTCCACCAATTCCACCAACACCGCGCCGCCCTGCTGCGTCCAAAAGAACGGCTGCGGAGGTCGAGCGTACAAGCCGCTAATGACCACCGACAAGCCGCTTGAATCCTCAAGGGTCAGGGACACGGTAACGCTTGCAAACAGCGCCGCCACCTGAGTCGATGCAATCAGGAAGCTGGCGCGGGTGTTCTGCGTCATGCCAACTGGGACATCAACCGAGAACAGGTCAGCCTCCGGTATGCCGATCTGCCGCGCCGTGTCCTGCATGACAGCGTCAGGCAAGAGGACGGGGATAATCGTCTGCCCTGCGGTGATGTACGCTTGTACGCCCATTACGCGTAGTCCTGTGCCGTGCCGACTTGGTAAGCTTGCGCGTTGCTACCAAGCGCCAGCACGGAGCTTGCTTCGATTTGGTTATTCGCGTCGTACCCAAGAGCAAGCGGAGCGGCAACGCTGGGGCTTGAGCCTGAAGGCCACCATTGTCGGCGACCGCCCACGGTTGAATACCCGTTGCTCGTTGCACCGCCACCGTCGTAGGAGCGAAGTGTGCGCGTGTAGACCCCAATAAATGTTCGCTGCCCAGCCGGGTCAACTTGTCCGTGATTGACCTTCCAATCATCATGGATGACCACAAAGCCAGAAGGGATGGGGCGGAACGTCCGGACAGGTGGGATATTGACGCGAGAGACTACGGTTGTCTCTTCTAGCGTGACCGATGCCTTGCCCGTCTGAAACACGAAATCTGAGCCTTCGGTGTAGAGCGTTTGTAGGCGGTGCATCCGCGTCTGGGTGCTGACGTTCGTAGTCGTCTTCGACTGCTCTACGGATGTCGTTTGCCCATCGCCATTAAACTGCGCGAGCGGCTGATCGTTACTAAACACGCCGACATTGATAACGGAGTTGATGGTGTCAAATTGAGTCGCCGGAACCTCAATACTGATAGTCGGGGTTCCCGGGCTGCAATATTCATTGATGACTGCAATACATGACGCAACCGCTATGGTCTGGGTGGTCTGTGTCTTTGCGCTTGTCTCGTTGTTTACCCAATGCGGGACACCAGCAACGCCGTTGTAAGGGCTATACGGGTCAGGAAGGGCTGGGCAAGTGCGACCAACGCCAAAAGACTTACCAACAATTTGGGCAAGCGGAACGGCAAAAGACGAAACGCCAGCCGCGTCCGTAGCAATCGCCGGGGAAAGCGCGTCCATCTCAAATCGGATCTTGGCCTTCTTGAGCATATCCTGCTCGGTCACCACTATCCGCATGATCTTGCAGCGGGCAAAGATGATGCGAGACTGAGCAAGAACTACGGCCGCCCAAATCAGGCTACGGACATCTCCGTTGACTGCTCCCTCTAGGTCGCATGAGAAACGCAGTTGCCCCCATGCAAGCATATTTGCATTCCGCTCGTAGGTGAATTCAGCCGAACCGGAGAACGCGGCATCGGGTAAAGCCGTCCGAGCCTGCGAATCGGTGATCTCGTAAATGAGCGAATTGCCCGCCTCGTTGTAGGCGTAGGTCTGAGACTCGCGCCGCCAATTACCTACGCCCGGGGCAACTGGAAGAATCGCTCGGCGAAAGAGATCCGCGTAGGGTGCTTTCCCGGTTACGGCTCCTGATGTTCCACTCGCGGCGGCTGTAGCGGTTGTCCCGGTTGCTGCAAGATCAACGACCAATACGCCCGACACCGTGCGCGTGATATGACCACCAGCATCAAGAGCGAAGCGAGATGTCCAGCGGTGCGAAAGAATCGGGTACGGGCTTGGGTCTTGTGAGTTTCCGTCTAGTGCCAACGCCGCCGAAATCGTGAAATTGACAATACAAGCGCGGCGGCCATTGATTTCCGTCACCGCAAGCGACATTAGCGGCCCGCGCATGGTGTCGGGGTGGCTGATATTGAGAAGGTCTTCCGTACCCTCTGGCGTTGTCACGCTGATATAGACATTGTCTACGCGTCCTGTTGCTTTTTGAAATCGAGCAACGAGGTCGGTGTAAGTGTTTGTGCCGTCCGAAATCAAGGCGCTGCCAGCAACATGAACCTCGTACCGGATCAGCGTGTAGCCGTCTTCCGCGTAGACAGGCTTATGCTCATACGCCGAAATGTTGGTGTAGGGAAGCGTGTAAGTCGTTGATTCAAACGTGAACGAGACAAAGGTGCTTCCGTTGGTTGGCATTAGATCCGCGCCCCCATCAGTCGTAGGTCGTTTAGGAAAGGTTTGTTGAGGTCAGACAGGGACATTTCCGCGTCTGCGCGGTCGGCTAGCTTCTTTACGTTCTTGGAAATATTGATTGCCGCAGCGCCAAGTTGAATAAGAACTGCGCCAATTCCCATTCCGCCCACCCCAAGTAGTGAATAACTTCCAACCATGGCCTCTCCTAATTTCATGGCCATCATCCCGGTTGTCTTAGCAGCTTCATAGATGGCTTCAATGATTTCAGGAAGACGAACGACAATGTTCTCAAGGATGTCGGCGACTGCCTTGGTAATTGGCTCAAGGAAGATAGCCCCAAGTGAAGCCGTAAACCCGCGAATCTCCAACATGGCTCGCTCAACTCGTCCAGACTGCACAATCTGAGCGGCAACAAACGAACCCGTTACGGCGCTCATCCGCATCTTCTTCGCCATCATTTCCATCTCGTTGCCTAGCTCCGCTAATTGAATTGCGGGACTGTACTCACGAATGTCGTCCGCAAAGCCCATGATGAACGAATGCAAGCGCATCAAGGAGTCGTAGATGTATCGCGCTGCCTTAGCGACTTCGTCGAATGCCTTCTTGACAACGCCAGCAACGAAACTAAGGGCGCTGGCTGCTGCTGACATCATGGCCTGAATGTTGATTCCGCCACCGCCGCCGCCGCTACTAGCACTTGATGCAGCGCCGCCAGCAGACGACCCGCCGCCTTCGTTGATGTCGATGGTAATCTTGCCTAGGTCTTGCATTATTGAACCTCCCATGTCATTTCAAACGCGCACAGGAAAGTCTCAGTTCCACGCATCCAGCCGACCGCCTCGTCTACCGCCTCGATCTGCCCACCGCTGCGCCATGTGAGCGGGATGGTCAGCCGACCGCCGAGCGTGTTCTGGATCAGGAGCGTGCGTAGCCCGTCAATGAATTGCTCAATTCCCTCATCCCCGGCAATGCGCTCGGTAGCCCGGTTGGTGTTGTCAAACAGGCCTCGCCACCAGACCGTGATCTGAATCGTTGATTCAAGCAGCCCAACGCCGCTACGAGGGTGCAGGGCAGCGTCTCCGCTTGGGACAATCTGTACCGCATACTGGGCAAGCATCTCGTCTCCGGGCTTCTCCACCACATAGACGGCATCCCCGTAGCCGCTCGTAGACATCCAATTACGGATCTCGTCACGCAGCGCAAGCCAGATGCCCGCGTTACTTTGCACGGTCATTGGTTTGCCGCCTTGTTGTGTTCCATACTCATGCGAACGCGGAAGGCAAGATCGTTGTCCCCGGTAGCGGTTCGGATCGTGTGTTCCGTCAGCTCGGGCGACCCAAACGCAATAGCAATACCCTGCGCGAGCATGAGCGCGTGTCGCGCTTCAATCATGGGGATGTTCTGCGCGAGTCCCATTGCTGTTAGTCCGTCAAAGTCTGAGGGGAGCCGTCCGTAGGTTGCCAAGAATTGGGCAACCCCCCTTGTTATTTTCCCGCCTGCTCAACCGCCTTACCCATGCGAGCAAAGACTGCAAACAAGATCTCGTCCGACGCGTTAGCAGCTACTTCGGGCGAGCGTGCTACTTTTCGTAAGGCTGCTGCGACATCCGCGACTTGCGGTTGCCCGTCTTGCTTCCCGCTCAATGCGGCGAGCGCCTCGTTCCATTGAACCACCAACGCGCCGGACGGGATTTCTACGCGGAAGAGAAGCGGGTCGGTATCTGGGGTAAGGTCGATCATGTCAGGAAGTATAAGAGGCGGCGAGCAAATTGCTACCGTCTGGAATGGCGCGGAAGGTCAAACCCATACGTTGCTCGACGTTGCCGAATTGCGAGTGCGCGATTGCGTCACCCATCAAGTAGCAACGCCCAAAGGTGTAGCCCGTCTTGCCAGCCGTCGCTGGGTCAATTTGAACTCCAAACGTGCCGCTATCGCCAACCAAGAGACGGCCAACGGTCGAGGTGTACGCCGCACCGCGCTGGCGCACCTGAAGGCTTGTCAAGACCGACGCATCCCACTTGACCAGCGTGACGGTGATCGTCGCGCTCGTGTTTTGTACCACCATCACCTCCGGGGTCGCACCCGACGCAACGGTCTTGATCTCATGGATGTTGTCCGAGTAGGAGACTTGCGGCAGGTTGTCGTTGTCGGTCAAGCCTAGCTCAACATAGCCAGCGCCGACATTGACATAAATAGACGTTGGGCCAGCGACGAAGATTGCGGTTGCCATTACTTGAGTTTTCCTTTGAGGATCTTTGCTAGACCGATTCTAATGGTTTTGCCTATGGCACTAAATTCCACGGCGGTCGGAACAAGGAACGGACGAGCGGGAACGTCTACGCCGCCCCACGCCATGACGTAATCCTTGCCCCGCGACAGGTTCTCGGTGTTGGGGTTCGCCCCGGTCGCATGGGTGCGCTTGCCCTTGCGAGTCAGCGGGATGAAGTTCGGGCCGTCAGTTGAGAAGCCCTTCTCATGGTAGATGCCATAGATAGCGCCCGACATGGTCACGGAGAGGCGGGCGGGGCCAGTCTGCTCGGCTTTCGCCCCAATCGACCGCAGTAGGTTTCCCGTGTCGCGGAGAGGCTGCCCACCGTTCCGGTAGGACTGCCCGGACATCTTGTACTCGGTGACCATGACGTTCTTCACAACGACCGAGCCGTCTTTCTTCTTACGGCTGACCGCCTTGAGGACTTGACGGGTCGCGCTGGCAACCTCGCCCTCCCGGGGCTTCTTGGTCGTCCAGAACTCGCCAGACATGGGCTTGAGCGCCGCGAGGGCGACCGTCTCCCCGTTCGGGCCGCGCCCTTCGCTCTTTGCAATGTGCTGCTTTGCGTAAGACGCAATAGCCGCCGCAATGCCGTTACGGATTGCATCGTTGGCAAGTGCCTTGCTGATTCTCTTGCGCCACGGCTCCACGTCAGTTCCCCGGCATCGTGTTCGGGAGGCGAGGGCGGAAGAAAGCGCTCGTGCTTACGCCGTTGTACCAAGCGTTGGTCATCGTTGGCGTAGCTTGCACTTCGGGTAACCCGGCACTAGCCGCCTTGGCGACCGTCCCGAATATCATCTTCCCGTCCCGGAGTGCTTCCAGCATTGAGTACGCCTGCTTTAGACGCTGCTCAACGGCTGGGGTGATCTTCATGGCGCGGCGCTGAAAGAGCGCCTCAACCGCCAAGTCAACAACGAGCGTCATCAGCAGAGGGTCGTGAGCCGCGGAGAGCGTCGTCAAATCCAAATCGGTGTAGATGTTGCCTACACGCGTGTACGCCTGCACGATGCCCGTAGCGCGTTCTAGCGCGTGCGTAGTCACCGGGTTGGAGCCGAGCATAGGACTGCCGAGGTCGCTGCACAGTTGTGCAATGATCTGAGCGTCGAGCGCGGCTTCCAAATCGGCGTAGGTGGCGTATGCGGTCATAGGTTCCGCCTAGAGAGGGGGGTGGGAACCGAAGTCCCCACCGCCCTCATCCTGAGAGGCTGACTAATCAGGCTGTGACATCAAGAACAAGAACGCCAGAGACTGGGGAAACCAGTTCGGAGGTGCTGTTGTCAATGACGCGGCCTTCAATACGGCGATCCTTCGGATCGTCCCAGTTCTCAACTGTCATATCTTCAAAGGCGAAGATCTGGCAAGTGCTGAACGAGGTCGAACCTTCGACACCCATCAAGCCACCGGGGCGGCTCAAGAAGACTGCCGAGTTACCGTAGACGAACGAACGAGTCGTCGAGGCTGCGCCCTTGCGGCTTGTCACCTTGACCGAGTCGTCAACAACAACCGAAACGCCGAACAGATTTGGCGGAAGGCCGTAACGGCTAAAGATGTCCGAACCCTGAAGGAACGGCAGAGCAGCCGGGTAGTTCTTGACATAGTCACGAACTTCGGAAGTCTGGGAAATGGAGTTTGCAATCGTTGGGCTAATCACCATGTTGATATCTTCACTACGAACCGCGCCGCCAGTAGCGAGCGAGATGCGCTGAAGTGCCTGCTGAATGCCCTTCTGGATGCGGTTGTCTGGGCTACCTGCGGTAGTCCACGGGCCGCCTGCCGCCGTAGCGGTTCCGTTTGCAAAGTAGTTGCCAGCGGTGTTAAACGCCGTCTGTGCTGCGGTGTTGGTCAGCGCGGTAGCCGTTCGCATGGAGCGAGCGGTCATAGCGAGCTGTGCCTTGCTGCGAGCGTGCTGGGCAACGATGTCCCACGCGGCTTGCTTGACTGTCTCGTTCGGAATGTAGAACGGGAAGGCAAAGCGTTGAGCCGTGAAGGTAACGAAATCGTGCTGGTTCATCTTGCCGACCGGGCGGTCGTTACCAAGAGGCCAAGCGAATTCGTTAACGTCGGTCACGCGGACATTGTCGTCCGAATCAAGACGCAGGTAATACCCCGTCTGCTGATTGCAGGCAACGATTTGAGCATAACGGGTGATGGCAAACGAATTCACCGCACGGGTGAACTCAACTTGGAGAGCGCCAGTTGCGAGCGCGTTGGTGGAGGGGACGTAAGTGTTTAGACCGCCTCCGACTGTTACATAGGCCATTTGATGACCTCCTTTCGAGTGCTAATTAAGCGATTGTCTTGGTTGCGGGAAGGCGGTAAGCCCAGAAGATGATGCCATCAGCGGCGGCAGGTTCAAGGGAAACGAACATCGGCATATTGCCGCTAGTTACCGTGATTGCCTTGCCGCCCGTTGTTGGGATCAAGCCAATGCCAGCGGTAGCGATTGCTGCACCAGCTTCGATCTGCACGCAGTTCGATGGCTGAAGGGAAATCGGGTCAGAGGTAGCCGATGCTGCATGGACGGTAGCGTCGAATCGACGGGTTGAGCCGTCGGTCACGCCAACAACGTAATCGGTGACTGCCGTTGCGGGCGCTCCACCGAAGTTAGTTGTCGAAGCCTTACAGAGTCGGAAGGGGTTAATGTCAGTAGAAGCAATGAGATTCGGCGAGAATTGAAGCATTGTTGTTTCCTTTTTAGCCCTTCATCCGGGCGTTAATTGCCTTTGCAAACTCTTCAGGCTTGCCAGCAAATTGCTTGACGAGTGAGCCAACGTCACCAATGTCCATGCCACGCGGCAGGGCTGCTCGGCTCATATCAATCTTGGTTCCGATTGGGTCGCGGGCGAACAGGTCGCGCCATGACTCAAGGAGAGCAACTGGGTTACGAGAGGCCTGCAACTGACCGACAAGCGCCTCGCGCTGTGAGTCTGGGATGCGGTAGCCCTCCTGCTCCATGATCTCCACTTCGCGCTCAAACTTCTCGCGCTTCAACTCGGCTTC
>Ga0181358_1000899_pt1 | contig 13578 bp, 44 predicted proteins | sample Fa13VDMM110SD_FD_130096 | JGI IMG/M metagenome (GOLD analysis project Ga0181358, IMG submission 130096) | Freshwater viral communities from Lake Michigan, USA - Fa13.VD.MM110.S.D | ecosystem: Environmental > Aquatic > Freshwater > Lake | place: USA: Michigan | collected 2013-09-24
ACCCTGGACACCGCCGTGCGCGAATGCGTGTACGATGCACTGGGTTTTGGCGCACAAGGAGTCTGCTTCTATGACTACTGATGCCGCCGAGCGGGACCTGGACATCTTGATCCGGTGGATCGCACATGAACACCTGAGCATCAGCACTCTGCAGGCCCGGGGCCGGGACAGCCTGGACTTCCACGACGTGCATGTGGATGAGATCCGTGGTGCTCTGCATGCGGCATTCCAACTGGGCCAGCAGATGGGCCTGGACTCGACTTCCTATCGCGACCTGCTGTAATACCTGCATCAACGTAACACAAGGAGAGATAAAAATGGCACAATTTCAAGTGCAGGTGACCATGATCGTGGAGGCCCACAGCGCCTCAGAGGCCGAGACCATAGCCGATGCGGCCCTGGACCATCTGGTGTGGCCAGGCACGCCCATACTGCGCTGCACAGTGGGTGAAGTGGACCAGGGCACACCTGACCGGCGCCGCGCGGCTTCGTTGTCGGACCTTGACAACACCCTGGACTGATGTTATAATACATTCATCAACGTAACGCAAGGAGATGACATGACACGATATCGCATTACATTTGAAGTCCTGCTGGACGATCAAGCCAACCACCCGCGCAAATGGGTGCCCGAAGCCATCGCAGACTGCCTGCGTCCCACTGAGGATGCCGACAATTGGCAGTTTGAAGAAATCACTGACACTCAGGAGGCATGACATGAGGAACTACCGAGCCTATTACAAGGGCCGTACCTTCGACGTGCAGGCGCCCAACTCATTCCAGGCGCAGGAGGCGGCTGCACGCATCCTGCGCATCAAGCGGACCTGGCAAGTGGCAGTGGTGCTGTTGGATGTGCCACTTGACACCACCACACTCTGATGCTATACTACGGCATCAACGCAACAAAAGGAGATGAACATGGCATGGGACAGAGCAGGAGAAGCAGTGGCTGGGACCTATCTGGGTCTCACGGTGTCAGGGGTCATCCTGGAAAGCCGAGTCAAGTATGGTGGAGCGGTGCAACACACTCTGCGGCTGGATCCACCACAGACGCTGTTCGGCAGCCTGCGCACGGTGTTGCTCATGGACGAACGCGATCTTTTTAAGACACAATAGGGCGCCGGCATGGAGACCATGACTCGTGACCAGTTCATCCGGCACGCTCGTCTGGCGCTGAGCCCAGATGTTCTGGAGGGGCTGTACGAACGCATCAGTGAGCACAATGGCGAGGTGGCCCAGTTCGGTGACAGTTGGCCCGGTGCCCTGGTCAGCATCCGACGTCAGACGGAGGATGTGCATGCCATTGAGCGTCAGCTGGCCCGGCTGGAAGGGCGTGAGCCCAGGTGTTTCCACTTCCGTGTGCAGAGTCCCAGATAAGGCTTGACAATCTGAATCGTTCAGTTATAGTACTGACATTGCAACAAGGAGTCCTAGATGACACGAGAAGCCGTTTTGATGCGTGATCTGATTTGCATTTATCATCCCGAGTTTGTGTCCAGCCGGGACATGAGGCGGTGTGGGTTGCATCGTCCTGATCTGTTCAATGTAGAGCGGTTGGTGGAAGAGAGTCTGGCTGAAGTGGGTGGCTATAAGTTCGTTGATGCTGCCCATTATGATTTCAGTGATTTTAGTGACAGCAAGACCACCACAGTGAATCTCAAGACTCGCACGGCCATGGTGGGTAGTGTGGAGGGCAAGATTGGTGCACTCAGAATCACGGCATACAATCCGCACCGAGATCGCCTAGACTTTTTCTATGTACCACAGCGTGACATGGACTCTGTGAGAGTGGCCTGTTATGGAAAAGCTGCTCACAAGGAGCGCATTTTCATCACTTGGAATCCGCAGGATCACTACAACAGTTTCCATGATTTCCTGGTCAAGGATTTCGTAGAGTTGGCCCAGGCATGCGATGCTTAAAGACCCACCGGTTGACAGGGTCTTTGATTGATGCTATAGTACTGACATTGCAACAAAGAAAGGAAGACGACATGACTGAAGAAGAAATCATCATCCGTGCAGTGGAATCGGGCAAAGCGGCTGCTCGCAAGGCCACCCAGGACTTCCTGGATGCCAATGGCGATCGCGATTGTTGCGGGTTTGCCTGGCTCACGGTGTACACTGATGGCCGCAGTAAAGTGGGCCGCGCCCTGATGAAGGCGGGCTTCAAGAAGATGTATGGGCAGAAGGGTCTGCAGATGTGGAATCCCTCGGGCCACTTGACGCAGGCACTGACTGCCAAGGAGTACGGTGCCGAGGCCATGGCCCAGGAACTCAGGACTCGCCTGGGCGTGGAAGCCTACGCCGGCAGTCGGATGGACTAAAAAGAAGGTGCGGTGGGGGTTGACACGGCCCCCACCGGGTGTTATAGTACTGACATTGCAACAAAGAAGGGCGACAAGATGAGCAACTACCCCAACATGAGCTACTGTGCTTTTGAGAACACCACCCTGGCCATGGGCCAGTTGTTGGGCATGATGTCGCAGGTGGACTGCCTGAAGGAACTGGACCTGTCGCGTGACGAGCTGCGCGCCTTCCACAACCTGAAGGCACTGTGCGAGCAGTTCCTGGAGGGCGCCGAGGACCTGGAGAGCGCCGACGAAGAATACGACGGGCAGCCGGATGAAGCCCAGGAATGGGAATCGTTTGATCCAGACTGTTGACACCGGGCCGCAAGGCCTGTATAATACATTCATCACAACGCAACAAAAGGAAACACCATGGAACTGATCCTGAACACACCCAAGCAACACATGATCGCCACCCTGCTCTGGGAGGCTCCCGACGACCTGACGGTGCAGGCAGTACTGCGCATCTACGGTGCTGAAGCTCGCGCCATCCAGGACCTGATGATTGTCACCAGTCTGGACCGCGTGGACAACGTGGAAGAAGCACAGAGCATCCTGCAATCCTTTCGCATCTAATTAATAGGCTCACAAGATGACTATCAAAATCGGCACCAAGATCCCATCCAGCACCGGCGGTGTCATCACCTTCACCCGCACTGGGCTGATCCATACAGCAGGCAAGGCCTACAGCGGCCGCTCGGTGGACACCACGGAGCCCCGGAAGAAGGCTTGACAAGACGTCTGATCCTGCTATACTACATTCATCAACAACGCAAAGGCAACAGACATGGACTACGATGTGCGCAAGTTTACCAACAAGTTGATTGACCTCCGTGACGAGGGCATGATCAGCGACCGTGACATTGTCCTGGCAGCGCTCAAGTACATGAGCGAAGATGATGTGCGCGACATGTGCGAGTGCAACGGCTTTGACGAGATCATGGACCTGGTGCCGGATGAAGATGAAGACGAGGCCCTGTTGAGCAATTTCAACTATGTCGGCTCGCGTGACCACTATTAAAAAGGACTTGACATGAAAGGCGGAACTCTGTTCTATCGCGTGATCCCGGCAGACAAGGATCGTGGCTACTCGCTGTTGACCAGCTGGGACAAGCCCGTGGTCCAGCGCACCTGCTACACCATGAGCAGCATGACCTGCCCCAGTCGGGCTGCCATGATGGCCAGTCTGGCTGAAACCCAGCGGCGAGGTGGTGCAGAGCATCTGGTGGACACCACGGAATTGGCCATCCAGAAGAAATTAGCCCGACTCTTCGGTGAAGACGACGCGCCTGTCAAAACCGACGTAACCTGTTGATTTATAAGACCCCAAGACGCTCTGTCGCAGCTGGAACCCCTCAAACGGGCCGGTGTGCGTGACAGAACATTTTAGAGCATTGTCGACGTCTTGAACCTGGAATCCTGATGAATCACAGTCCCATTCTGCAGTGGACAGCCACTGCCGTGACGCTCCTAGGCGCCATACTCACAGCGGCGGCTCTGGATCCCTGGAACGTCTACTGCCTGAATGCTGGCAGTGCACTGTGGCTCATCTGGGCCTGGCGGGTGCGCAGCCGCAGCTTGATCGTGGTCAACGCTGGCCTGGTGCTTATATACATGGCAGGCCTGGTCAGAGCCTTCTTTGCTTGACAATCTGGATCATTGTGCTATAGTACTGACATCGCAACACAACAAGGAAGACACATGAAGAAAGACCTTATGACCCGTGACCTGGAACGCCACGCCCTGGTGCAAAGCACGGTGACTGGCTTTGTGCAGGCTCAGTACGAATTGTATGACAGCCATGCCTACGCCACCGGCTACATGGAGAGCCTGCTGGTGCAGATCTTGACCTATCATGTGACTGAGGCCAACCGTGCCCGATTCCTGGATGAGCTGGCTGGCAGCGCCGACAAGGCCCGTGTGGAGAGCACCTATCGGGCATTGACCCTGGCTGCGTGATGACTGACTACCAGTTCTGCATGATCCTCCGCGATGGCGGCCATCGGATCATCACCGTGGGGGCGGAGAATCAGGATCACGCCCATGACATGTTCCATCGCATCTACGGCACGGACCTGCCGGCCTTCCTGTACCAGCACCCGCCGGCCTTTGTTCAAGAACTGGTTGACAACTCCTGAACTCCTGCTATAATACATTCATCACAACGCAACCGGGGAAGCAGAGCATGGCCTACGTATTGATCAATCGCAACCAGAAGGGACGGCAAGAAGCCATCCGCACCTATGCCACCTACAAGGGTGCCCTGATTGGCATGCGCGTGAGCAACCGCAACGCCGGCTGGACTCGTAGCAGCCGCTGCTACCTGGGCTACTGCGCCATGGAATGGGGTCATGATGCCGCTGGCGACTACGAGTACGCACCCTACGCCATCATGCACGAGTTTGATTACAAGATGCGGCATCGGCCTCTTGACACGGAGCGCAGGGCCGCTGTATAATACACACATGAAGACACAAAAGGAGCAACAGATGAGTGACTTTAGACGGGCCATGCGAGTCATGTGCTCTGCATGTCAAGAATTTCACCAGGTGAAGGATGTGAAATTCATTGACATCGAATCAGATTATGCCGGCAGGGATCTGATGACCTTTGAGTGCTCGGTGACCAGCACCCAGCAAAAGGCCTACGTGCTGGGCTGATCACTTGACAATTGGAGCAACACATGAATGAATTCGTAGCATCGGCAGTGGATCGGGTGGAGAGCAAGTTCCTGGTCCACTGCGACACTGATGTGCCAGCCGAGATCCTGGCTGATGTCCTGCACTATTGCCGGGTCAAAGGCATTGACTTCGACAACGAGCTGCGCCTGGCTCGTGACTACGTGGAGGCAGAACTGGCTGAGTTTTTCGGCGTAGGTGCTTGACAACCGGAGCGATCCTGCTATAATGCTGACATGGACAACGCAAAGGAGCAGCAAATGGAACTGAATACACGGCAGGTACGGGCAATTGCATTGAAGGCAACGGACAAGCCCTTCCACACTTGGACGGACAAGACCAGCAACTACGATGACGCACGACGCAGCGTGGTGTGGAGTTTTTATGGCACGGGTGGGGCACAGGCATTGTTTGACCTGTTGCAGGCAGAGTTTGCACGGCTGGGCGTGACGAATAAGTTGACACTCACGGGCACTACGTATGAATACGTGCGCGTGATTGCACCCCTGGGCAATCTGCCTGCCCTGCGCTGGCAGGACTTGCCTGAAGTTTATCCCATCTGATGGCAGCAGGGTGCTTGACAACACCAGCACCCTGCGCTATAATACACACATGACGACGCAACAACAGGAGAGGCAAATGACGGTGACCCAATACCTGATGACCCAGGGCTGCGGCCAGGAAGAGATCCGCACCATCCTGGAAGAGATGGAGTATCACAGGCAGCAGGAGCTCTGGGTGTCCCAGGACCCCCACGGCGATGAGGGCATGGACTGGGATGCGTTTGATGACGCGCAGGCCGAAAGGCTTTGGCCAGAAGCAGAAGATTTTGCTTGACATTCCAAACGAATGCGTTATAATGCAGACTTACACACAACGAAAGGCGACACTAACATGGCAAAGGCAGCAATGAAGAACCCCAGCAAAGGCACCAGCACCGTGCTGGAATTTGACACCGACGCCATCAAAAGGCGTGAACAGGAAGTGGCACTGGAGAGCGATGAGGACATCATCAATCGCCTGCGCGAGCGCTTTGACATCCTGACTGACATGACCAAGGCAGTCAAAGAAGGCAGCGTCCGGGCCATGATCGTAAGCGGTCCACCGGGCGTGGGCAAGAGCTACGGCGTGGAGGCTGTGCTGGAGAAGGACGACTTGTTCAACAAGTTGGCAGAACGCAAGCCCAAGTACGAGATTGTCAAGGGCGCCATGAGCAGCATCGGCTTGTATGCCAAGCTCTACGAGTTCAGCAAGGCTGGCAACGTGGTGGTGTTCGACGACTGCGACAGCATCCTGATGGAGGACCTGAGCCTGAACATCCTGAAGGGTGCCTTGGACAGCAGCAGCCGCCGCTTCATCATCTGGAACACCGACAGCCGCATACTGCGCGCCGAAGGCATTCCCGACCGCTTTGAGTTCTGTGCAGGTGCCATCTTCATCACCAACATCAAGTTTGAGCACGTGCGCAGCAAGAAGCTCAAGGACCACCTGGATGCACTGGAGTCGCGCTGCCACTACATTGACCTGCAGATGGACACCACACGCGAGAAGATCCTGCGCATCAAACAGATCATCAACGATGGCATGCTGGAGAAGTACGAGTTCAGTCAGCCGGACCTGGTGCGTGACGAGCTGGTGGAGTTCGTGGAAGTCAACCAGGACCGACTGCGTGAGCTGAGCCTGCGCATGGTGCTCAAGTTGGCGGACCTGCGCAAGAGCTTCCCCACCAATTGGCAAGCCATGGCCAAGACCACTTGTATGCGTCGGTCATGATCAACCAACTGCTCTACGCCACCTGGGTGGAGCGCCTGGTGGCGCTCACCGCCCAGGCCCTGGTGCTGTGGTGGGTGGGTGCCCAACTGGAGGGAGATCACTTCTGGGCCTTGTGCAGCATCCTGGCCATGACCCTGGTGTTGGAGTACTTGGCCTGGCAACAGGGCATTGCACAAGGCATGGCCATCTACGCGGGACTGACACCACAGCAACAGGCCGATGTCAGTGCCATCTTAAACTCAACCGATGACACAACTGAAGAAGAACAAAAATGATCAACCCTTGCACCTGGATTGGCCCATACGGACTAAAATGTACATGTGACCGACCGGCCATGCCCACCCGCAACTACTGCGAGGATCACATCTGGCTGATCTATCAGAAGGGCACCAACCTACGCCGACGACACAAGGACATTCGAGTGGCCAATGCCGTGTGGGACTGGGAGAGCGAGTTCAACTCGGCGGTGCAGGAACTGGTGGAAGAAGGCTTCGAAGTTTAAAAGATTGCTTGACATCTCTTGTGATTATGCTATACTACATTCATCAACAACGCAAAGGAAGACGAAATGCCTAACTGGTGCAACAATCGAGTGACCCTGACCCACGCAGACCCTGTGATGATTGACCGGGCTGTCCAGGCCTACCAACAGGGCCGCTTGCTGAACGAGTTCATCCCTGTGCCACAGGAACTCATGGACACCCAGTCCAGCCCGGGCACCCAGGAGGAGGCCCTGGTGGCCCAGCGCACAGCCAATACAGAGAAGTTTGGTTTTGCCGACTGGTGGACCTTCTGTGTCACCAACTGGGGCACCAAGTGGGATGTGGGTGGCGATGGCGAGTTCATCGAGCAACCATCGCCCAATGAGGTCGAACTGGCTTTTGACAGCGCCTGGGCACCACCCATTGCGGCCTACGAGCAACTGGAGGGCCTGGGCTTTGAGATTGAAGCCTATTACTTTGAACCCGGCATGGCCTTCTGCGGTGTCTGGACCAATGAGTTCGGTGACGACTACTGTGAATACACAGACATGACGCCGGACGAGATCCGCGAACAGATGCCCGAGATTGACGAACGCTTCTGCATCAGCGACATGCTGGAGCACGAAGAGGCTGAGAATGAAGAGAACCTGGAGATTGACCTGGACGGCGGCTTGAGCGCCACCAACGAATAAAGATTGACAGGGGCTCAGTCCCCTGCTATAATACGACATCAACACAGCAAAAGGAATCTTATGGCAACGCGAAGTGTGATTGGGGTCATGTATGGTGACGTCTGCAAGAGCATTTATGTACACTGGGACGGCTATCTGGAGGGCGTGGGTGCCACGCTCATGGAAAACTACGGACGAGTGGGTGCTAGTGAACTCATTGCCTGCGGCAACGTCAGTTGCCTGGGTGCCGCCATTTCGGACACCAAGTTCTTTGACGACGGTGCAGAGTGCCTGACCACACACAGCCTGTCGGAGTTCTTGGATTATTACAGCGACTCCTGGTGCGAGTATTTCTACATCATGGGCACAGACTGTCAGTGGTACGTGACACAGGGTGATGAGAATTTGGTGCTGTTGAGCGAGGCCCTGGCGGCCGAACGGGCACGGGCGCAAGAGGAGGCAGCATAATGGGTCTGGAAAAAGTGGTGCTCAGGGACTTGGAAGATGAATCGGTCTATGACGTGTATTGGTCGTCAGGCCGCTTGTACTACATGAACGAATGGGACTTGCCCACCATTCAGCAGGTGCTCAGGGATCGTTATCCACTGGTGGACCAGTCCATCCTGGTGGCTGATACAGATGGTGTCATCTCAGATCCCTACGCAACCATCAACAGTTAGACACCCTAAAACCCCGCTGCAGGGGTAGGCAGAATCGGTTGACAAGACTGAATTTACATGTTAAACTAATGACACTGGACAAATGGTTGTTCAGTATCACACACACAAAGGAAACCATATGACTGACAAGACCTATACCCACGCTGGCGTGAGCACTTTTGAAGGCGTGATCAAGCCGCGCTTCACCTGCAATCCCAATCGCGTGAAGACCATGATCAAGGAAGGGCACACTGCCATCGACTTCCTGGAGCTCTTGAAGCCCATGACCACGCAGGAGGCCATCGCTTACCTGCTCAAGATCAATTACGGTGACGACGCCACTCGTGCGGCACTCACGGCAGCCCTGGACCGTCGGGTGCCAGTGGCCCGTGTCAAGAAGGAAAAGACTGTCCGGGTCAAGGCTGAGAAGAAGGTCAAGCCCACCTTGTCGTCCATCGCTGCACGTGGCCCCCGCAATCCTGTGACCCAGGTCACCCGAGCTGAGGTTGAGGCCCAGCTGGCCGATCTGGACGACGCTCCCTTCTAAGCGCCATGAGCCAACTGCTGTTCGTTGGCCGTCCCTGGACGGTGTTTGACGCCCACAACCGTCAGCACCGCCAGTGGTTCGCGGAGTTCCAGCGCCGCCGCTCCTGGGGCTCCTGCCCTGTCAGGTTCATCATCCCGGACGACGCTGGGGACTTATTGAGTATGATCCAGGGCCGGTTAATAGAATATTATACCAATAAAGAGTTTAAAATCAGTTGACATCCTGACAGATACTGTATACCATAGTATCAACTGTTTGAATACAGTATCATTAAAGGAAATCAAAATGAGTTTAATCAAATTAACCAAGCCGCAAAACCAATTTCTAGAAGAGCACCTTCGTGGAACTGGACGCACCCTGAGCGCACGTCAGGCCCTGGCCGCCTACGGCATCCAGAACCTCCGCGCTCGCATGACGGAACTTCGTCACGCTGGGTTACGAGTCACCACTGACATCAACAGTCAGGGTCGCACGGTGTATGCCATCAGCAGCCGTGACGTCACCGGCAGTCGTGCTGCCCGCTTTGCCTGATGCGTGACATCACAGTCGCCGTGCAGTTGACTGGGCAGGATCTGGAGTTCCTGGACTCGGTGTTGAAGTGTGTGATTGACACCAATACTGAGCAGGAGGCTGAGACACTGACCCTGCTGCGTGCCAGACTGGCCCATGCCCAGGCAGAGCTGATGAGTGCCCGGGCCATGGCCCTGGCATTAAATACTCAGTCTTATATTAAAGGAGATAGATTATGAGCAATTTAGATACTAAAGTATCAGAAGTCACCGCGGAAGTGGTAGTCAGTCAGTTGACTGGCAAGAAGTGGTACCTGTCCAAGACACTCTGGGCCAACGTGGGCATGATTGCAGCCATCTGGTTCCAGGGCCACTTTGGAGTTGCCATGAGCGTGGAACTGCAGGCCCTAATCATGGCTGGTGTCAACATGGCACTGCGCACCATCACCAAGGAACCTGTGGTGTGGTGAGTTGACAGGACTCCGTCATCTAGAAATCCCCTACTCCGTGTAGGGGTTTTCATCTAGATTTTTGCCCCTACAAAGCCAAGGGGTATTGACATTTTGCGCGGCGGTGCTATAGTACACACATGGACAACGCAAAAGGAAACGGAATGAACGAGGTACAACAGCGGGCGCAGGACAAGTTGGTGACGGCTATTGCATTTTTGGACAATGCACAGGCACAGGGCGTGGATGCAGAGCACGAGGAAATTTTGAGCGATGCGTTTGCATTGTTGCGCGGCTTGCAGCAGCCGGCAGATTTTGGGGACTTTGGTTTTGAGATGGTGGAGTTTAACGACAACGGTACCGTTTGGGAAGTATACTGCAAGGGCGCACGGTATGGCTGGGTGCATAGCGAGTATGATGGCGGTGCGTGGATTAAGTACATGGACGGTACTGTTAACGACGCAGACGCGAATGCTGAAGTGCAGGCATTGATTGGCGACTTGCACACAATTGAGCGCATACTGTGGGACGCAGAGTTTGACGACATTGTGCAGACTGCGCGGCATGCGCTGAACGTAAAGTACAGCAGACAGTAAGGGCTTTTGCAGCGCACTTGACAACGCAGGTGCGCTGCACTATAGTACACACATGATGAACGCAAAGGGGAATGGCATGTATTACGCAAACGATTTGGCAGCGCAGCGAGCACAGTATACGATGCGCAAGAGCGATGAAGATGGAGAGCGCTTGATTTGCAATGGCGACGCGCTGATTGAGGCGATGGAAGACGATTACTATTTTGACGAGTTTTACGACGACGCGGAATAACAGGGCGCAGGGCACTTGACAACGCAGGTGCCCTGCGTTATAATGTTCCAAAAGCACGCCGCAAACTCCAAAAAAAATCTAGATGAAATACAACATCCAGCAAGAGACCACCCAGTGGGCATCGCCCAGCACGCCCAACCATGTGTACATTTTTGAAGGCACGGTGAGCGGCCGTGGGGCCAAGGCCATTGGCTACGTCAAGGCGGGCACCAACAAGGTGCAACGGTTCAGCCAGCCCATGCTCATGGACACTCGCGGCAGGACCTTTGTTGCCTTGAAATGAGAAACAGCAGATACGGTTTTGACACCCTGCCAGCCATCCCATTCACCAGTGCGCCCTGGGTGCCTGTGGGTGAAGCCACTGAGATCACCTGGGCGCAGGCCTACTCACAGTGGAGTCAGGCGCAACGGGTGCCCGTGACACCACAGGACTTCTTGAAGGCCTTCAGGCTTGACATTCCTGACGATGAGGCTATAATGGATCACATGACGAACAAGGAGACGACATGAGCAACGTAGAAGCAGCGATTGTGGGCCTGGTGATTGGTGTGGTGTGCAGTGCCATTGGCACCTGGGTGGTGGGCCGGTTCTTCAACAAGGCTTGACATTCTGTCAGAAGTCGCTATAATGAACGCATGACGACGCAACAACAGGAGCAGATGATGGGCTACACCGTGATCGCAGACAAGTATCAAATGGACCAGATGCGCGACAATTACGGTCCACGCCGAGGCTTGGAAGGGCCTTTCAACTTCAGCGGCCGGGTTCTGTATTACGACGTGCAGGAGGGCAAGTACTATGATCCCCGCAGCGATTTTTATGTGGAGCAGGATGAGATGGACCTGATCAATGCCCGGCTGATGAACACGCTCAGGGGATGAAGATGACCACACAAGAACTTGAAGTCCCACGCGGCGTGAACACCATCCCATGGGTCCTGGGCTGGCAGGTGTGCGTGATTGCCATTCTGACATGCGCCACCATGGTGAACACCTGGGCAGGCTGACATGAGCCGGAACACCCGCATCCATGCACACCGCATGATCCAGGTGATCAAGACTGGTGCCCTGGACACACAGAGCACTGAGTTTGACGCCTGGCAGACGCCCACCACAGCCACCTGGCACATCCTGACCCCTGTGGACACGGCCAGCCGGCTGCAGGCCTATCGTGACTGGGTCATGAGTGTCTGTCAGGATGAGCAGGAAGACGTCTACGCCGAGGACGACTTGTTCCAGGCGGGCGAACCCGTGGACACCATCACAGTCAACCCTGGGCGTGATCACATCGCCCAATTGGATGAGTGGCTGGCACTCTTGGAGCAGACAGGCTGGGAAGTGTCAGTGGATGCCTGGTAGGGCTTGACACGGCCTGAGAAGTCGCTATAATGAACACATGAAAACATTTGGAGTTGATGAATGAGCAAGATGAGTGAACTATTTTACGATCTCTTGGAGATGCTGGAACTGGGCCGCACTGATTCAGAAATCAGTCTGGCCACCGGCTTCCCGCTGGAAACCATTGCCATCTGGCGGGCAGATGCTGAACTGCGCCCTGAGAGCGCCAGTGAAGAGAGCGACTGGCAGCCGGACCCTGGTCCTGGTGATGAAGAGGAGGATGGCTGGGACGATGACGAATGGTTCATCCAGGCGGAGTGACAGTCATGCGGCCACCACCCCAGAACGTGCCCCTGCTGACTGACGTGGTGCATGAGCCACCACCCAGGTGGGTGGTACATCAGACTCTGAGCGACCACCAGCTGCCCAAACTCAGCTGCATCATGCTGCACCTGCGCCTGCATGAACAGTATTATCAGGTGCAGCTGAGCACCTCACGTGGCATCTGGGCCATGATTCGCCTGGCCCTGGTGCCCCTGTCAGAGATTCAACAGGCCAACGACCTGTTGCGCATGAAGATCCAGAAGTACGGTGACATCCGAGGATATCGCCTGCTGGTGGCGGGTTGCAGGAAAAACACTTGACAATCCTGCTGATGTCGCTATAATGATCACATACACCAAGGAGAGCGGCAATGACACTAATCGATCGCGTACTAAAACAAATTGAGCAGGATGTGGCCAACCAGGACTTCACCGGCATTGAGGAGCTCCTGCAACGGGTGCCGGAGAGTGTGTTAAGGGGCTTCCTCAGCGAGGGCTTTATGGACGAGGACGACGGCCAACCTGACTAAGGAGCGACACATGACAAAATTGAACAAAGAACAGCGCGAAGCCCTGGCCGTGGCCGATGCCCAGGCTGAACAGGCCCGGCTGCAGTCCCTGGTGGACTCCTATCCCCAGCGCCTGATGGACGCTCTGAGCCGGGCCCTGGCCCAGGGTGCTCATGCGGATGTGGATGCCCCGGGCATGTTCTTCAGTGTGGTGTTCCGCGATTCAGGGCGTGTGATCAATGTGTCCTATGCATGCGGCGGGCCCATGGATGAGGAGTATCTGCAGGACCTGCTGTTCGAGGTGGCCCACCTGGAGTTCCTGCGTGAGGAAGAACGCCGCCTGGAACAGGTGCGAGTCACGGCCCTGGCCAAACTGTCGGATGAAGAAATCAGGGTCCTGGGGCTCCAGTGCGCCGCCCGGGGCAACTGGAACCTGGACGCCGGGAGCAAGTGGTGATGGGTTGA
>Ga0181358_1000900_pt1 | contig 13564 bp, 8 predicted proteins | sample Fa13VDMM110SD_FD_130096 | JGI IMG/M metagenome (GOLD analysis project Ga0181358, IMG submission 130096) | Freshwater viral communities from Lake Michigan, USA - Fa13.VD.MM110.S.D | ecosystem: Environmental > Aquatic > Freshwater > Lake | place: USA: Michigan | collected 2013-09-24
GAAGATCCTGTTTGTTGATATATTCCATATGTTGGATTTGTTTGTCCGCCGGAATTATTTAATTGCCATGCAGTAGTTGTTCCATCTGGAGCCACCACTAAACTTGGTGTTACTGTTGTGGCACCAGCGTCACCAGAATGAGTTAACCATGATCCACTTTGTAAATTAGCTGAGTTTGTTATCCAGTTTGAACCACCTTGTATATACAGATTTTGTGCTACAATGGCACCATTAGCAGCAACGTTACCTGTTACTTGTAATGTACTACCAACGTTTACTGTATTTTGATTATATGTTTGGTTGATTAATACACCGCCAGTACCTTTTGGTAACAAAGACATGGAAACGTTAGTGTCTGAACCTTGTACTGATAGTGCAGGAGTGTTTGCTGTTGTTGATCCAATTACTTGTAAATAGTTTACTGCTGATGCTACGCTAGCAACCCTAAATTGTTCTGTGAAACCCGAACTACTACCATGGCCAATACTGGTAAAATTTGTAGAGGTTTGGTGAAATATTTGTAATTGGCCAGCTTGAATTCCAAATCCATAACCAGCACCGCTGCCACCATCCCAAAGGCCAATTTTATTTCCTAAAGCATTTCTAAAAAGTAGTGGAAAACTTGCTGTGGCGGCCTGAGTGATTACAACATTAGGAACCACAATGGCATTATTAGAAGCAACAAAGAATGAACCACTACTACCTAAAAAACCTCCAGAGTTGGCTGTAATGATTGTATTGGCCTCGTAACCTGATGCAGATACATTACCTGAACCGCCGGAGCCACCACTACCCATGACCCATGGTAATCCGTTAGCGGCATATCGTAGTATGTCAGTATAGATACCATTTGATCCTGCACTTGTGCCACCAACATAGATGTTACCTGTTACACCGACACCACCAAAAACAACTAACTCGCCAGTCGTATTTGAATTTGAGGTTGTTGCAGATGTATTGGCACCAATAACAACACTACCATTGTATTGCGTTAGATTGACACGACCAGTATCCAGTACCTCAATACTAGGAATACCAGAGATGTCATTGACTGAGAATAAAGAACCAGTTAGATTGTTGGTGATTGAGAATAATTGGCCAGCAGAACCCTCAAATGATAGAGTTCCATTAGATGTAGGATAAGCCCGAAGGGTAATGTTGGCTGCATTGGAGGTATTGTTTGCGGCCGAAAAAACAATCTGAGGATCACCATTGGCATTACCAACGTTGGGAGTTATAAGAATATTTTTATCGGTATGTGCCATCTGTTTTTCTTTTTATTGGTTACCTATTATTTATAGACCGTATCTTCCTCCAAGTGCATTATAGTTTTGCGCCACTTGTGCGTCATTAAGCGATACATTGTAGATTTGAAAATTACTGACGCTTCCATTCCAGTTTCCACTACCTGCAAAATTAGCAATAGCACAAGGATAAACGGCGGTGCTGACTGTGCCCAGCGTTAGAGTTTTTCCTGTACCCGTGGCTATGCTTACCCCATCTAAATAAATGGCCATGGTTCCTGCTGTGGCATTTAGAGTAAATACCCAATGGTGCCAACCTGTTTTCTGTGCCAAAGTCAGTATACTGGTATTGATTCTATTGAAACCGCCACTATTGCCGGCATCCCAATAGACTATGCTGTCGCTCCAGGGTAGGTGTATGTTTACAACCCTGATGGCACTAGAGTCAAAACACGAAAACACACTGGCAGCAGGTGGGGTAGCAGGATTGCCTAGATTGATCCAACAACATACACTAACTTGACTACCACCTGAAGGTATGGCCGCAACAGGAACATCTGCGTATTGTGTTGTGCCAGATGCATTGAATCTGATAGCACCCATTTGATCTGTGGTATATGTGGGTGAAGAATTTAAGGTTGCATTATTTTTATTGTTACTCAAATCATTCCAAGTTGTACCAGAGCCAGCATAACTTTTTGAATTGCCTGCATCCAAATTCAACACTAATCCATTAGTTACAATATTTGGTCCACCAAATACACTCATAGTCCGTATCTTCCTTTAAGTGCATTATAGTTTTGTAATATTTCTTGTGCAGTTAATACACGGTCGTATATAAAAACTCCGTTTATTTGTCCTAGAAAATTATTACTATTACCATATGCTGCAACCTGTACATCTCCAGTACCACCGGTAAAAGTAGTAGTTGACACATCAGTATCTTCTAACAAACCATTTAAATATAATGCCCAACCTGTTGTGGTATTAAATGTAACTGCACCAAAATACCATTGATTTACTACAAGAGTTGTACTTGATTGAACAGTACTCCAGAGGCTATTGTGACCTGAATTTAATTTATTACCGCCTGCTAACCAAAAAGCATGTTGGCCAATATTACCACTCATAATGTTATTTGAAGCTGATAAATTTGATGTTTGAAACCAGGCACATTTAGTATACGCAGTTGAGTTTAAAAGATTATTAGATGTACTAGCATACTGAGTTGATCCGTTAAATGAAAATATATTATTTGCACCTAATGATGGTGAACTAACTAGAGTAAAAGAGTTTGTATTGGTACTTAAATTAATCCATGTTGTGCCTGAACCTGGATAACTTTTTGAATTAACTGAATCCAAATATAAAGTTAATCCGTTAGTAACAATAGAAGGTGAATGATTAAGACCCATTATATATTAAATCTTCCACGGGTAGCATTAAAGTTTTGTAATACTTCATTACTAACTAATTCTCTATTGTAAATTAAAACTTGAGGTATACTTCCAGTAAAAGTATCGCCACCAAAACCGTAATTTCCAATTTTTATTACTGAATTAATTATGTTAACATTCAAGTCAATCGTTCTAGTTATAGTACTACCCAAAACACCATTGACATATAATCTAGAAACTTTCGTTGTGTAATTATAAGTGTGTACCATATTATACCAGGTATTTGAAACAATAGAAACTGATTGTCCTTCTCCATAAAAATCTACTAAAAAACCATCAAAGCGAATAAGATTTGAATATTGACCACCAGCTGTTGCACTGCCATCGGCCGCCAATACCGCTCCGCCTTGTGTTGCACTAGTTGGTGCCGTATTTGGAGTATTAAACCAAGAAGATACGGTGAAATTATTTTGATACATGCCAACAGAATTTACTGTTGCAGTAGTTGTGATGTAAGAATTGTTTGCACGACTTAAAACAAATGTTCCATTATTTGTTGTATTATATAACACGCCATTTAAAAGTGTGCCAATAATCGTTGGTTGAACTATATTGGTGCAACTGGTTAACAAAGTATTTGCATAACATTTTGAATTAGCCGCATCAATTGCTAATGTCAAACCACTTGTTACTATCTGTGGATTATAATTGGTGCCCATAGTTAACCTTCTACATCAAGTTTATCTACGTCAGCTCTTTCTCCGTATACAACATAGTAACAATGAATTTCTTTTTTGAACCAGCCATCACTACTAATAATAATTGTATTGTCTTTAACTTCTTTGACAGAAAGTTTTTGATACTTACCAATAGATGTAAGTGAAACAGTAATTGTATTGGCATCAACTAACTTAGTCCAGTAATCAGGCAACTCAATAATATTAGAACCTTTTAAAGTGCCACGAACATACACACCAAACTCTGGTCCCTCTAAAGAACCATATCGTAAGTCTTTACCTTCTTTGGTCGGATGTGGAATGTTGAATGACTTGGTTGTAGCATTGAGAGCACCAGAGATACCTACACCACCTTGAACTACAAGAGCGCCAGTAGTTGTATTGGAGCTTGCTGTGCCGTTTTGAATCTTAACTTGTGAAGTACCAGCAAACAATACAGTAGTGTTACCTGTATCATTATAAATTGGACCTCGTTGTATTAAAGCGGTTTGGTTATAAACACCACCAGTATTGTTAAAATAATAATAATTAGTGCCCGTAAATACTATTCCAGCACTATCATTATATATAAAATGTGTTGGGCTTAAAGTTAATCTTCCCACGTTTGGTACTATACTCATTGTCAAATTGCCGGACAATCCAAGGCCACCAGTAACTACAAGAGCACCTGTAGTATTACTTGTTGAACTTGTTGTGCTTGTAACGTTAACGGAGCCAGCACCTTTAGGATTAATATTGATACCTACATTGGTATCTGAGCCTTGTCCTGATAATATTGGAGAACCACCTGTAGTGTTACCGGTTACTTGTAAAAGGTTTACTGCTGATGCTGTGTGAGCAATTTTAAATTGCTGAGTAAAACTTGTTGTAGCAGTATAAAAATCATGCCCTCCGGTGCCTTGAGTTGAATACGACATACCAAGATTTGTATCACTTCCTCTAGATGCAATTACCGGTAAAAACCCAGTAGCTTGTCCTTGGAGATGGATACGGTTTACGGCAGTACCACCACTATCAATAATTCTTACCTGAGTTCCTGATCCGGTATTTAAATTGACAACACCAGTACCCTTAGAGATTATATTGAAATCAATGTTGGTGTCAGACCCAGCTGATGTTAATGTTGGAGGATTACCAGCACTATTACCCGAGGCTTGTACATAATTTACTGAAGCTGAGCCATTAAATACAGGCAGTACAGTAAATTGTGTTCCTCCAGCACCTTGAAAATAATGTATGCCAGCATTTTTTGAATTATAAACTATACCAACAGATGAATCTGGACCAATTGCTTGAATAGTTGGATAGTTACTTGTTATTGCACCAGAAACATTTAAATAATTTACAGAACTTGCTGGTGCTGAAACAAATAAAGCGTTTGCACTATTTGCTGTAATACCAAGAACACCGGTAAGAGGTGCATAAATTCCTAGGTTTCCTACTCCACTAAAAGTAAATGCTGCAGCTGAATTTGAACCGGGATTTGCAACAAATTGTTGAGCATTTATTGAACTATTAAATGTGAATCCTGATCCAAAAGTTTTGTTAAAACTACTATCACCTAAGAAAATTGTTCCTGAATTTCCTGTCGTGGCAAATCCATTATTAATTGTGATTGATCCACCAGTAGAATATACATTACCTGATACACCAATGCCACCAGTAACAATTAATGTACCTGTTGTGTTACTTGTTGATGGCACATTGTTGGCAACAGTAAGTGATCCAGCCAAATAGTTTGGTGCTGTGCCGGCCATGTACAAGTTAAACGCATTGTTGCCTGTGTTTACGGCACCATAGAAACCGTAATTGCTTAATAGTCCTTTTGTTAAATTGGCTGTATAAAATCCATACTGGTTACTAGGACCGGCTAAGCCACCACTATTGTTAGAAAAATAATTGTATGAATTTGTAGAAAATGCTCCTGCTGAAACATCATTTCTAGCCCAAAAACCATATTGACTGTCAGTTGTTCCACCAACACCACCTGCTGTGCACAAATTCAACATACTCATAAGGTTAGTTATGTTGCCTGATGTGTGTTGTGCAACAGTATTGAGTCTTAATCCTTGTTTTAAACTTGTATCTGCCACATTATATGCAACAGAATTAAGTTGGCCAAATTGTTCAGCAGCAGTAGGCAATAAAAAGGATTTAGATAGTGTTAATGGTGCTGAAGCTACTGAAGTGCCAATTGATAGATTGGCCATTGAATGTAATTGACTATTACTTGCATCAAACCGCATTACACTATTCGACAAGAATCCGGCCGAGTTAGCAACGATAACTGTATTGGGTGTCCAAGCAGATTGAATTTGATTGATGACTGTGTTACTATAATTCAACCTTACGTTCTGGCTATCATCAACACCTTGAGCAATCGTAAGAGCTGTGTTACTATAATCCAACCGAACGTTTTGGCTTGCATTAACACCATCACTTATGGTCATTCTAGCATTCTGGCTTACATCTGTACCTTCAATGATAACCATTCTAGCATTTTGGCTTACATCTGTACCTTCGATGATGGTCATACGAGAATTCTGCGTGGTGTCAACACCTTGAATTATGGTAATGGCTGTATTGCTATAATCTATTCTTACATTCTGACTAGTATCTGTACCTTGTATAATAGTAATAGCGGTGTTACTATAATCCAATCTTACATTTTGGCTAGCATTAACACCATCAGCAATAGTCATTCTAGCATTTTGGCTTGTATCGGTACCTTCAATGATAACCATTCTAGCATTTTGGCTTGTATCAACACCTTGTATAATGGTGATAGCTGCATTACTATAATCTATTCGGACATTTTGGCTATTGTCCACACCTTGAGCAATGGTGAGAGCAGTATTACTGTAGTCCAGCCTTACATTCTGGCTTAAATCTGTACCTTCGATGATGGTCATACGACTATTCTGACTAGCATCAACACCAATAGTCACATTGGCTTGGTCAAATGCCGCATTGGCTTTAATGAAAGCTCCGTTGGCATGGAAGTATGCAGCTACAGACCGAACATCAGCAGTATTGGCCACATTGTAAGCACTTTGCATCTTACCATCTGTTGCTGCAATGTTGGTGTTCTGTGTAACATCCACACCTTCAATAATGGTCATACGGGTATTACTAAAATCTAATCTAGAATTTACATCTAAACCACCAACTCTTGCTGTAGTAGCAATTAAGTTACCTTTGAACCAGTTACCATGAATATTTGCTTTAGTGAATGATGCAGCGTTAACATTGATTACGTTGCCTGAGGCTTCTGGTGTGTAACCTTGAAACGCATAGAATTCTTTTGTTACTGCATCTCGAATCATACCGGCATGAGCATTCGTGCCATCATTATAGTGACCAACATAACCAATTGTTAAAGCATCTGTATAGTAATTTCCTATACCAAGTTGAATTAAAGTATCTTCTACTTCAATCGAGGTTACATTAAGTGATATGGTGTTGCCAAGAACAACTAAGTTACCTGTTACTGTAACATCATTACCAAATACAACATTGCCTGTTACTGTTTGACTTGCTGCACCACTTAATGCTAATCGATTTGATATACTGGTGTTCTGTGTTACATCGACACCTTCAATGATTGTCATGCGAGCATTTTGGCCTGCATCGACACCATCAATAATATTCATCCGTGTATTACTGAAATCCAACCGAACATTCTGGCTTAAATCTACACCTTCAGATACAGTAAGTCTGGTGTTTTGTGTTACATCAACACCTTGTATGATTGTTATTGCTGTATTACTAAAGTCTATCCTTACGTTTTGACTTGCATTGGTACCTTCTATTACAGTAAGTCTTGTGTTTTGTGTAGTATCGGTACCTTGAATTATGGTGATGGCTGCGTTACTATAATCTATTCGAACATTTTGGCTATTGTCCACACCTTGAGCAATGGTGAGAGCCGTATTACTATAATCTAACCTAGAGTTTTGGCTAGCATCTACACCATCCGCAATGGTCATTCTAGCATTTTGGCCAGCGTCAACACCTTGAATAATGGTGATGGCTGTATTACTGTAATCTAAACGAACATTCTGACTAGCATCTACACCATCCGCAATGGTCATTCTAGCATTTTGGCTAGTATCAGTACCTTCAATAATGATCATTCTAGAATTCTGACCTGCATCAACACCATCAATAATATTCATTCGTGTATTACTGAAATCCAACCTTACATTTTGACTGGCATTAACGCCGTCACTAATGTCCATACGAGTGTTACTGAAGTTTAGCCTTACGTTCTGGCTCGCATCTGTACCTTCGATAATGGCCATTCTAGCATTTTGGCCAGCGTCAACACCTTGAATAATGGTGATGGCTGTATTACTATAATCCAACCGAACGTTTTGGCTTGCATTTACACCATCACTAATCGTCATGCGAGCATTTTGGCTTACATCTACACCATCAATAATGTTCATACGGGTATTACTAAAATCTAACCGAACGTTTTGGCTTAAATTGGTACCTTCAATTACGGTTAATCTGGTGTTTTGAGTATTGTCAACACCTTGTAGATAACTTAATACTTCTACACCGCCATCATATATGGCATCAGCGTATACATTACCTGATACACCAACACCACCTAATACTGTCAAAGCACCAGTAGTGGTTGAAGTGGATGTTTTTGTATTCTGTATTGCTACTGTTGTTGCTGGATTAAATGTTACGTTACCATTGGCACCAGCAGTTGATGGTCCAATATTAATTTGAGTGTTTGATCCTGAACCTGCTGATGTACCTAAATTGACAACTTTAGTTGAGCCGGCTGCCGTAGTTCCGTTTGCTATATTAGCAGTTTGGTTTACTGAACTGTAACCAAAAGTAATGTTACCTGTTTGAGTTGCACCACCAATGAATATATTACCTGTAGTAACTGATGTACCAAGTTGTACTGTTGATGTTGTGCCTGCCGTTAATGCTAATGTACTTGAAGCAGTAAATGTTCCACCTACAGAAGTTGTTGATAATGATGTTGAACCACCAACAACTAATGCGCCTTGAATTGTTGATGAACCATCTACATATGCAGAACTTTGTACTGCTAAATTTCCTTGAATTCGTGCATTATTATTAACAGTTAAAACATCTGTTGTTATGGCAATTGAATTTGTATCTGTGTTGTATTGATAAACTGTGTCATTGGTTGAGCCAACAAGGTAGACACGATTATTAGCACTAGAATCAATAAACAAACCTGTAGGGGTTGTTTCTTGAAAACCAATATAAAACGAATTTTCAAATACTGCGGTTGAAACATTAAATGCAGTTCCAAGAGCATATTGAGTAATATCGTCACCAGTTGAACCAGTAATCCACATCTTTGTGCCATCAGCACTTAGGTTTACTTGGGCTGGAACTGTTTCTTGAGATGCAACACTAAACGAAATACTTGCGTAAGAAGCAGTTGAAACATCCCAAGCCGTTCCTAAAGTGTATTGGAATACTGTATCGTTTGTTGAGCCAACCACATACATTACTGTGCCATCAGGTTTAAACCAAAGACCTTGTGGAGTTGCGTCTTGCGAAGTTACACTAAACGACTTAGATGCGTAAGATGCAGTAGAAATATCAAAAGCAGAAGATAGTGTGTATTGAAAAACAGTATCGTTAGTACCGCCCATAATAAACATGGATAAGCCATCAGGTTTAAAGAATATATCGTTAGGAGCAGAATCTTGTGACGCAGTAGAAAACAACCTTACAAAAGTTGCAGTTGATATATCAAAAGCAGTTGATAGCGTGTATTGGTTTACATCATCGCCAGTTGTGCCGTTGACATACATATTTAATCCGTCAGGACTAAGGAATAATCCAGAAGGGGCAGTTTCTTCAGATGTAATAGATTTAAATTTACCTGAATAGTTCCAAGAAGTAATACCAGTACCTTTTGTCAACGAAACATTTGATGTGTTTGTTGAGATGTTTAGTACATTGGTTGTTATTGTATTTGCTACAGATAAATTGTTGCTGATGTAAACATTACCTGTTATTGTACCACCAGTATTTGCTTTATCAAATGCAGCTTGAGCAAGAACTGTACCTGTATTCGCTTGATTGTATCCGGCATTAGCTTTTAAAAATGCTCCATTGGCATGAAAGTAAGCCCCATTGGCTAAAACTGTTGCCGTGTTTGCTTGGTCATAAGCCGCTTGAGATTTTACAGCAGTCGATGGATCACCAATAATTCGAATACCAGTATTAGAACCAATATAAAGTGTATTCGATACAAATGAAAATGCTAACTGGCCATCATCTAAAGTTGTTGGTGTGGTATTTGAATACGACCTGAGAATCTGTATTGTAGATATATTTGATGTATTTGCTACTGGCATTAAAAGAATCCGTTATCTATAATTAATCTTGAGTTTTCAGCAGGAGCAATAACAAAAGAATCTGTTGCAGCACTATATGTAATAACATCACGGTCTTGAGCACCAACCATACTTAAATCAGTAGCAGATTTTAAAGTAAAAACTCCACCATAACTAATGGCCGAAACCCTTGGTTGAGTAGTAGAACCTACTTGGACTTTGATTGTTGCTGGAGGAGTTACTGTAACTGCCATGATTACCTCGTTACAGAGGGTGAAACATCAACAATACCTTCTAAAATTCTTGTGACCTCACCACTACTTGTGTTTCTAATAGTGGTATCATAAACATATCTTCCTGGAGCAATATTGGCCGTGACAGCAGCAGTCAATGACAAACCAATAGCACCATTACTTGTATCAATGGTCGTTGTAAAGACTGCTGTGGCGTTTGAGGAATAATAAGACTTACGAAATTGACTGTTGGCTGTATAACCTACTAGATTATAAGAATCACCATATACATCATCCAATGTAATAGTCGTAGTATATGTGGCACCTTTCTCAAGGTACAAATTGGTGTAGGCAGCTGGCATTTTACATTCCTAAAGTCATTATTCTATTGGATATTTATGTCAACACCAACCTAAGCTCAAAAGTAAATTCGCTTTTTGGAATCTAGGATTTCGTCTCCGGAAATTCTAGGCCGGAATGAAAATTTTCGAATTTTTACTTTTTTAATTCGTCAATTTCTTTTTTGAGTTCTTTGATGGCCTCAACTAAAAGTGGTATAACTCTTTCATAATGAATCGTGAGATATTGTTCATCAATTGGTGCTGGAACGACCACTTCAGGTAATACTGCCCGTACTTCTTGTGCCGATAGGCCAATTTCTGGTTTAACTGTATATCCTAGAGCTTGTGCGGTTTCATTGGCTTCGTATTGGAATCCATTTAGTGTCATTACTTTGGCCAACGCATTTTCAATATTACCTAAACGTTTCTTCAATCTATCATCCGAGAAATAAGCAGTAATGTTGTTGGTAGCACGAATTTCACCTGCTGTGGCGGAAGCAGTAGTTCCAACACCTAATGAGTTAAATTGAACATTATTTCCTGTGCCTACGGATTGATTTACTGTAAAACTGTTGATATTTCCTGCATTTCCTGTGATATCACCAGTTATTTTTGAACCATCTAAAGTAGAAATAAAGGCAGGATTCGCATAAGTTGTATTATCAACCACTCCATTAGCTACTGCCATATTAAATGTGTTACCTGAATTCAATACATTTTTAACAAATCCTGTTGTTGCAATTTGTGTGTTACTAGTATTTGTAGATGCAGTAGTACTTGTTGAAACGCCTGTTAATGAAGCTTGACCAGTAAATGAACCTGATGTAATTGTTGGAGAAGTAAAACTTCCTGTTACTGTCAAGTCTTGTGTAAAAATTGCATTATTTGAACTCAAATTGTTAACATATGCGTAATTTGTTACATTTAAAAATGGTGAAACAACTACAGTATTTGCAGTAACACTATCTAAAAATGAAGAACCCATTGAATTTAAAGCTGCCGTGCGAATTAAAGTGTTTGATGTCAAACCATTAACAAAAGCAGCTCCACCAGCATTAAGAGTGGCCGTTCTAATTAATGTGTTTGCTGTAATAGTGTCAGTAATTAATGTTTTGGCAATAACAGCATTATTAGCTACTGTGAGAGCAAAACCGATGCCTGTGAAAGAGGCATTTGATGTTGATATAATGTCGCCTAAGAAACTGGAGTTGCCAGAAACAACTGCAGATCCAAAAACTGCCGTATTTGATACAGACAAACCAGTACCAGAACCGGACAATACTAATGTTCCAGAATCTTTTGTATAATTATTGGCACCAATGTTGTTTAACTCGACAGCGGCTTTATTCTGTTGAGCAACTAAGTCACCAAATGTATTATTAAAACTTAAAATGTTTACTGTATTTGCCATTATTAGTTCCTAGTGAACAATTGTTGTAAAAGATGCTTAATTTCTTTTACATCATTTTTTACGTCATTAATTTCAGATTTTAATGTATTTATTTCGGACTTCTGATTGTTTATTAACTTTGATTTAAAAGTATATTCTTCTAAACCCACAGAATCGGTATTAATCAACGCCATAGTGTTAGTATCTCTAACAAATGTGGTCCCTGGTATTTTAACTAATGGCATTTTTTATCCTATTGCTGGTAGAGCGATTGCACGAATGTCAGTTAAAAACGGAACAGCAGTTTTATCTGTCGTTGCGAGAACTACTTTAATTGCAAACTGACTAAATTTATTATATGTTTGTCCGTTAACTGTACTGGCGTAAGAAACATAATTTTGAGCAGTTCCACCAGAACCAGGAGCAGCAATATATTCGTACAAATTGTTTCTATTTTCGGAAAACTTAGAATCGCCACTATTAATTAAAGTCATTAACTGCCAGTTACCATCATCAAATAATTGTGTATCGGTTCTCGAAAGAATCTTGTAGTAAACGTAGATGTTTGTATTAACTGGACGATATGCGGTAAAGTATACACGCAAATCACCTGAATCAAATCCTTGGTCTAACACAACTTTCTTGGTAATATATTTGGCAAGACCATTACCACCAGACTTAGAAGTTTCACCAGCAATCGTAACAACAACGTTTGCATTTCCTGTTAAACGAGTTGTTGGATCTGAAACGGTGATTGTTGGTGTTGTTGCATAACCAGAACCAGCAGTGGTAATAAAAATACTAGTAATATTACCTTGTGCAGAAACATTAGCTACAGCTACTGCACCTGAACCAAAACCATTTGCAGCAGCAACGGTAACCAATAATGTATTGGCGTTATAACCGCCACCAGTATTAGCAACAGAAATCATTGAATTGGAGATTCCAAGATTATTAATGTTCCAACGAATTGTATATACACTTAATCCATCATCAGAAATCATTGGAGATACAGCATCATCTGCGGTACTCATAATAGCATATAATGAGAATGATGTGTTAGAATCAGCAACAAGAACACGTTCTCCAAAGCCATCATTCAAATAAATGTCATCATATGTTGGTGTACCATATTTTCCTGGTGTTACGCCTGCCGTTGCTGCAAATGTGAATGAAGTGTTTAGTGTTGCGGCATAACTGTAGTTTAATATTGTGCTGCCTGGTAAAAAATCAGTTGTTGAAATATTTAATGCGTGAATTGGAACATTTGTATTTGCTGAAGTGATAATCTTATTAGAAGTTGTATTTGGATTCAAATAATAGTTAATATCATTTTCAACAATTTTTCTGTAAGGCAGTCTATTAGGTACAACAAACTGTAATGTTGGAGTTACTGTTTTAGAGAATACACAGCGATTCATTACAAACATCATTGCTTCATTTTGGTCAGCAGTCCATGTTTGTAAATTTTGAGAAACAAACAAAGCGCCCACATATGGAGCAGAATTAATCTTAGTTACTGTTGATGGGGTTGAATCAGTTGGTAGATTTTTTGTTGATGAAGCAATTGCATTATCACCTAATTGTGCAGTATAAATTGTATACTCATTTGATGTTGGGCACCTAACAATAAACGCATACAGTTTGTTAGATTCCAAATATACAGGAGCAGGGAATGTAAATACTGTGTATGTGTTGGGATCTAAATAATGTGGTTCATCTGAAATGTTAATGTGTTCGGATGTTAATACCACTTGTGAATTGTCTAAAGTTTCACCATTTGGATAACCATTAAGTGTGCCAACAATTGATAATGTCACTGGTGCAAAACCTGTTGTTGGTTTTGTTTTAAAGAATAATTTAACAGAATCAACA
>Ga0181358_1000903_pt1 | contig 13541 bp, 11 predicted proteins | sample Fa13VDMM110SD_FD_130096 | JGI IMG/M metagenome (GOLD analysis project Ga0181358, IMG submission 130096) | Freshwater viral communities from Lake Michigan, USA - Fa13.VD.MM110.S.D | ecosystem: Environmental > Aquatic > Freshwater > Lake | place: USA: Michigan | collected 2013-09-24
CCTGATTGTACTTTAGTTGTGCTAGCAATAGGGACTTTAGGAGCAGCCATGTTTACGCCAATCCAAGGTCACGAAGGACCTTTAATGATAGTGAGTCTACGGTTTTTCTAGCACCGTCTGTCTTTTCCCAACGAGGGTCTTGACGAAGTTCAGTTTCAAATTGCCATATTGGTTTAACTGCTGGCTTGCCATCAGGTCCGATATACTGTAAAGCCCGACGAAGAGTAGGGTCGTTAAATGTAATACTGTCTGCATCAATCTCTAATATGTTAGCCATAGAAGATTTATAGGCTGAGGTTAATGCCTCAACACTAGTTCCTTTATTTATCTGGTCAGCATAGACTGGAAATGCACTAGATGCATCTCTACGAATCTGTGCTTGAATATCATCAGCAGTTGTTGTGCCAGAGAATATACCCTGAGACCATGCATCTAAACTTTTTTGGGAGTATGACATACCAAAAGCATCAGCATATTCTTTAAGACTCTGAACGCTACCTAGTGTCGAACCACCAATTGGCTTACCCTTAGCAGCAATCAAAGCATTAAGGTCTACCTGTGTATCGCTAAGTCCTTTAAGATATGCATCTTCTAGAGTAGCATCAGAAACAGTTATACCTCTAGCGGTAAGACGTTTCTTCTGTTCAAGTTTATATGCCTCAAGTTCTTGAGCATATACACCTGGCTGAGATGCTTTTTTCTTTTGGCGTGTCTGCGCATTAGAAGTAAGATTCTTGTAATAAGTAGTCTTATAGTATTCTAATTCTGCGTCAGTTGTATTGCCAGCCTTCCATAGGTCAAATACCTTTTTAAGTTCTGGAAACTGCTTGATTAAATCAGCGGTAATACCAAATGCTGTGTCTGCCACATTAACCTCCTAGTCCTGATAGGAAGTCTGCAAAGTCAAGACTCTGCTTCTCCGCTAAATCTTGTGGGGCCTTTTCTTCTACACTCTTCTTAATTAAGGCTTGGGCTTTTTCTTTAGTATATCCAGGTTTGGTTTCTGTAACAGTTTTACCGCCAACTTTCTTGGTGGTTGTAATTGTTCCAGCATCAATCATTCCCTGAATAGCAGTATAGAATTCTTTGTTCTCGCTATCTGTAGCCTTACGGCCAAGAACGCTTTTAAGTGTATCGTCAATCAAAGATTGAATCTCTTCTGGTTGGAATAGATACTTCTGTACAGATACCTTAGGCTTATTTTCGTCGCCTACACCTTGGTTCTTCGAATACCATTGTAGATATTGTTCAGGTGTTATCTTGCGAGAACCTTTAGATTTTGTATACCAGTCTCCAGCACCATCTACGGCGAGTTCATAAATTGCTGCAGCCTTAAGTGGGTCTACATTACCATAGCCATACTTGCCAAGAGTTCTAATCCAATTAGCCTCAACAGTTGGGTCAGTATAATAACTTGATTTTAAATCACTAGCCTTAGCAGTCTCTGATTCAATCTCTAGTTTCATTCCGCTTCTTTTAAGCGTAATTGTTTTCTTCTTGCCAGCACCAACAAAGACTTTTCCAGCAGTAGAGGCTGTACCACCGCCCCTTAGATTATCTAATGCTTCGCTCACTCTACAGGCCTTTCGTTAAATCATCATTTTCAAGGATACGATTGTATACTCTACTGAATGATATATATTCATCTAGTAATCCACCAGTAAATGTGTCCCACATTTCTTTGATGTCTTGATTTTCTACAGCATTTATAGATTTACTATTTCTACCTGCAAGTATACTACGGACATACTCACGTCCCTCAAGATAGTCAGACATACCCTGCAAGTCTGCTCTTCCAGAAACTCTAGGGTCAGAGATTATACCATTAGCAAACTTCAGGAAGTTGTATACCTTTTGAGTATCAATCTTTCCGCGAACCTCTGCCCATTCTGGATTCTCTTCGCTAAGTTCTTGAATAAACTGACGCTTACGGTCAGCCAAATCTTCCGCTGCCTTCACATTTAAACTAGGTAGACCTCTTCCAATACGCTCTGCTTCAAGGATATCCATACCTTTGTTGTAGGTAATCCAACCTTTTTCTGCCTGAGTAGAAGCAATTGCATCATATGGGTCCTGTGATTCACGGAACTTCTTTGTGCTTCCAGGAGCAACTGGTGTACCACGTTGACTTTGATATACGCTAGGTGAAAATTCACCAGCGTTAGCATCGCCTACAATGAACCAACCGTACTCTGGATTCTTAGCAATCAAGTCAGATAGTTCACGAGAACGTTTCTCTGCCTCGATTGTAGCAGCAATACCAGTATTGTTCTTAGATAGACTTGTAGAGAATATAAAGTATTCTTCTCCATATGTATCATAGAACTTCTGAGATGCATTCTCAGGGTCTTCTTCACGAAGTCTGTGCCACTCATCGATATAAAACTGATAAGGAGAACGAGTATTTGTAGCGAAAGGTAGGGTTAGTTTAGCCGCTGCTTCTAAAGCAAGGATTTGTTTAACCTTAGTATCAATCTCTTTTGCTGTAGGTGTAGTCTCACGAAATCCGTTATCATATCTATGGTTTTCTTCCATAGCAATAAGAACAGTTAGATTACGACGTGTCGCATCATTGTTATCAAATAGAGACCAGATACGTTTAGCACCTGAGTTCTGGACTAACAAGTCTTTTGTAAATTCACCTGGTGTTGTACCAGTTGGACCATAAGGTAGGATTTCTTTTACTAAAGCAAGTCGTTCTGCATCTGGAACAGCCTTAATAAAGAATGAAGTTCCGATTTGAACGAACCATCCAGCACCTGGATTCCACCATTGGTTACCCTGGAATAGTAGGTCAAGGCTTGTTTTAGGAATAGCCATTGGTCTTTCAACCTTACCAAATGACATACGCTTAACCCATTCACCAGGAATGTTAATGTATGTTTTACCATCTCGTTCTTCAGTAATACCAAGACGCTCAGGTGAGTTATAAACTATATCCATCTTACGGAAAACAGTTGGGTCATTAACTACGATACGGCTCCACTTTTCAGCCACATCACCAAATGCTCCAAAGAATGGGAATGCATAACGCATTGTGTATGCTGCATCTATACGCTCTGATGTATCATAGACTGTACGGCGGAGTTCTGCTCTAGCCCATTGGCGAGCATTGTTCTCTAATTTGCGTATATACTCTGGCGGAATTGTATCACCAGGATATGTATCTATAGCATTGCGTACAAGTGAATCCATACGTTTACGATAGAAGTCTACGAATAATGGTTGACGAACTAGGTTTGTCTCAGGGATTTCACCGAAGTATTTGTAGAACTTATCACGGATTCCAGAAGCATATCGTATTGCTTGGTGTGTTCCATTAGCAGCACCTACCTGAGCAGCGTTAACTGCTGGGTAGTTTAGTGTATCTGTGCCAAAAGTCTTCTTAATATCATCGTATGTAACCTTGCGAGTCTTGGCTATCTCTTTAAGACTTGAAGCCCATGAAGGAAATAGTTCATCTATGTTATCCATGTTTGCTTCTGCAATAGCACGGGCATCTCTACCCATAGCAAGGACACGCATAATCTTACGGCCCTCATCGGTCTTCAGTAAGAAGTATTCAGCCTCATTAATAACCTGTTCTCTTGGCTTATTCTGCAAAAGAATCTGGGTAATCTTAGAGTTACGCACCTGTCGGTTTACAACTCGCTCATATGCTTGCGCCCAGTTAGGGTCATCGCCACGAATGACTACGAAATCTCCAGTTGTCTCGAATACATTGTTTAATTTGTTACGAGTATTGGAAAGATGGTCATCTACAATACGAGCAGACTCAGCAATAAACTTCTTCTTAATAAACTCAGCCTGTTCAGGTCCAGCACCTAGGGCATCTTGGTATGTTATACCATCGATTGTTCTAAGGCCTAAACCAAACTTATCTTTTACCTCTGTTTTACCAGCAAGCATGTTATCAATATCAACGATTTGAGCATCGATTAGGTCTGGGTCATCAGCCAAGTCTCTCATGGCATCTAGTTCGTCTCTATGTGCCTGGAGTTTGACATCGTCACTCCATTGATACATATCTTCAAGAGATGCATCTTTAAACCTATTGTTAAACATCTTACGGCTCGACTCTCGTAAGCCAGCAACAAGGGCTAATGGACCAGTTGTTGTTATGATACGAAGGAATCCTTCACTAACGTTACGAACTGGGTAACCAATACGTGCAAGAACCTCAAACTTGATAAGAGAATCTAGGCCATCAATTAAATCTACAGCGCCAGCCCTAGTCTTATAGTATACGCCTACCTTTTCGGAACGGCGTGCTCTAGATAATCTGTTTAATGCGTTGTACATTGTATCGATATCAAGAACTGGCAGTTGTTTTACCAACTGAGTCTCATTCAAAGGTAGTGGGATGATGTACTTAAGGTCTTCAGAGCCAAGGACTGGGGTAGTTTTTGCACCAACTGGTACAACTCTACCATCATCTAGTGTCTTTGTTGCTCCAGTGTAGGCACGCTCACGGATAATGTTATGTGCCTTAGAACGTCCACCAGCAAATAGCCCCCATGCTGCACGAACATCTGACTCATCAAATCCAAATTGCTTTGCTACAGTATTAAACAGTTCTTGTTCAATCTTCTGAAAAGCATTAGCACGCTCAGCAGCATTTGTTGCTGCAGTGTATTCATTGAATAGTTCTTGCTTGCGTTGAACCGTGAATTGAGCCTTCTTTAAATCATCTTCTAAACTTTTAATTTCATTCTTAAGAAGTTTAACCTCGTCTGGAGCAAGAGCCTGAGTATTAAGTCTGTTCTTTGCTATGTTAATCTGGGTAGCGTAGGCTTCTTCTTGACGACCAGCAATACCACGAACACGGCTAAGCATGTTATCTACGGTTTGAACTGATTGATTGTCAGTAAAGTCAATCCATCCACGAGGACGCTTGTAGAAAAATCCTGTTAAAACTCGAACTGGTGCGCCAGCAGCGCCTGCTCTAAGGTCAATAAATTTTTGTCCTAGACCATAACCAAATGTCTTTTTATCTCCACCAAGTGCTTGGCGAACTGCAGACATTTTATTAAATTGTGGTATACGTGTTGGGTCAAGGATTGCTTCTGCACTTAACTTCATGTGAAGTTGACGAAGTTCATCCTCATAAAGCGCTGCATTTTCTACAGCCTTCTCTAAATCAGGACCCTTGTTGACAAGGTCCATAGTAAGTTGACCAGTTGCCTTGTCTAATCCTGCACCAAAAAACTTTGCGGCAGTAACCTCATCTTGCAAGTTACCAATCTTAACAGCAATATCGCGGCTAGAAGCCATAAGTCTTGTGCCAGCATCAGCATCACCCATAGCCATCTTAACAATGTCTGCTTTAGTAGAATGACGTAACGCTACATCTTCAATTTTGTTAGCATCTGCTAGGATATCTGCAAAAGAAGCAGGGTTTGCTGACTCACGGATAGCCTTAACTCGGAATAAATCCGTAGCATCCATGCCATCAGTCTTAGTAATAAAGTCATTAAATGTTGCTTTTACTTTATTAGCCCTGAATCCAGTCTTTTCCCCAGTGAGGATAGCATTAAGTTCGTTAAGTCCTTTTACGGAATAGTTAATGGCCTTATAGCCCTTTACTATTTTACCACCAACGATAGTTGGGTCGAGAACAAATCGGGATACTACGTCAGTACCAAATGATGTGTATCGACCTACAAGTTGTTCTCTAAATGCTTTTTCTGCTTGTTGCTTATCAAAGATATTAAAATCATTCGCGGCAAAAAGAATGTGGTCCTGTAGGAACTTATCTGCACCAGATAGTTTACCAAAACTTACAGTCTTTGCTATACCAGAAAATACGTTTTCAATTTCATCTAATGGTCTTCCTAAAATTGTACGCTGGATTGAACGACCAGTAGAAATATCACGAGACTTATCCCAAGCCTCTTTAATATTATTGAAAGAAAAATCATCCTTGTAGATAGGATTGTTTTTCTCTGGTAGGGTAAGTCCAAATGAAACTGTCTGAGTTGTAAAGTTGTAGGCTTTTTCTAAACCAATGAATACTTTACCCCAGAATCCTGGTTCTTCTTTAGGAGTGTTAGGAGTCTTTGTATTATAAGACGCAACCGCTTCAGCCCTACTCTTAGGTGGAGTAGACTTACCCATATCCAATGGCAGAGCCATAGATGAGTTAACATTCCATCCAGCATAATAAGTGTTAAACGCACCCATTGTGTCAAAGGCAGAAGGATTTTTAGATTTCTGCAAATCTTGATACGCTTTTTGTGCGGCTTCTCTTTCGCTCATAGCAGATTAGCCCTTAAAATTCTCACATAATTACGGAATGCTTGTGATGAATTTGGGCTTTGTGCTGCGACCTCCAGGGCTGGTAAAAAGGATAGTAGTCTTTGTTTATCAGAATCTGTATCTGTACTAGTTGGTAGCATTAAAGCCTCTGTTCCAGCACCAGCACCAAGTGCTGCGCCATCAGTTACAGGCACATCTGGCTGCTCTGTTGGAGCACTAAGTGGAGTTACTTGTGGCATAGAATCAATTGGATTCATCAAAGGAGCAGAAACATTGCCAGCCATTGGTGCCGCCTGTTGCTGTTGCATTGTTGCCTGACCTTGTCCGTAACCTAAACCTGAGTAATATTTTGCGGACTGTGTACCGCTTTGTCCGTTTCCACCAGTAGCAGAAACATTCGCTGGACTGTATTGTGGTCCGCCGTTAGCGCCACCGCTTCCTTTTCCACCCATTGTTCCTCCTACTTAGAATATTGTATTTTAGTAACTATTGGTCCACCTGTATAGATATCCCATTTAGTTGATATACTTATCGCTTTTTTAATAATTTTTTCTGCTTGTATTGCAGTTTCAACCCTGTCAACTCTAAGTGCTTCCATAACACCAATAGCGATGTCCCCACCGCTACCAGAGTAATAGATACCGCGAACATCACGGTCCCAAGAGTAATCCTCAAAAATAGGATAAATGATTCCGCGAATGCTAATAAGAAATTGTGAATCATGCGCTGCTGCATCGCCGTCTTCTTTCATGTCGTAACCTGCATCAATAAACAGTTTACGCATGGCAGGTATAAATTTCTTGGTTACAAATAAATCTAGATTTTCGCCTGCTCCTGGTCTCGGTGCTTTCCATCCATATTGTAATAGATTTGAGCCTCGACCTGCGCCAGAGCCTGCAATTAATATTCCGTTGTTCTCAACAATCTTTGGCGTAGCCATATCGATTGGACGACCAGAATCATCTGAAGAGCGTGAGTCGCATCCAATGACAGACCATCCGTCGCCTTGAATAGCAGCAAGTGTTGTCATTGTCCCCTCCCACCACTATCGTCTACGAATTGTTCTTACGCTTGCGTTTGCCTGTCCTCCACCAGTTAGACTTGACAATAAACTTTGTACGTCAGGTGGTGCTGCTGGTGGCATTTCCATTGGAGATGGACCTCCTACTGGAGAGGAGGGAGCAGGGGACGGTTGCTCAACCTGAGGTGCTACTCCAGCAGGAGGAACTTGTTCTTTAGGTGCGAATGTTTGTTCAATCGCATCTTCGATAGCCTGTCCCTTTTGTCGTGATTTAATCACTGCGGCAATTTTAGTTACAACTTCAGATGGGTCTTGTCCTTGTGTTGCCATCTGTGGGATTGCCTGAGTGTATGCTTGGAGTGAAGCAAGAAGCGCATTGCGCATATCTTCAACTTCAATCTTCTCTTGCTCTGCGCTAACATTAACATTAAATGGAAGTTCACGCATTGCCATATCCTTGGAGATAAGTTTACCACCAAGAGCCTGAAGCATAAATATAAGACCTTGTGCTGGGTTCAAACCTGCAAGCATACCATATCTAACATCAGCGGAGTAATCTCCCTTGATGTCCTTGCTTGGTTTGTATTCTAATGCGTATGGAGAACCAGCATCTACACCGCGAATTGTCTTTTGTACATCAAAAATTGTTTCGTCTAGTTCAAAACATAGACGGATTACATCTCGAAGAGCCGTCGCAAATATTGCTTGCGCACTCTTGACCTGAGTATCAAATGCTCCCATAAGTGCCTGGACGCCTTGACCCGTAACGATAGACGCATTAACGTTACCTGTTCGTCCTTCTGGGTATCGAGCACCAATTCGGAGTTCTTGATTGAGCAAGTTTTGTTCTGTGAACGCTCCTTGCGGAATGTTAAGTTCAACTCTTCGTACTCCTGCAGGGCTGTTTGTTCGGATAACTGAATCTCCGCCAAGTTGTAGTTCTTGTACATCCATTGGTACGACGATAGGAGACTGAACAGATTTTTCAGCCGCTTCCATAGCAAGCATAGCAAAACGATTGCGAAGCAACTGGATACCAATAACATCATCAAACTGTCCACGCATCTCTCCATCGATAGTAGGTCGCTTAGCAATAACGACCATCATCTTACCAACTGGGTTTTTAGCACGAGAAAGAACTAGGTTCTCACGGCTTGGTACATATACTAAAGATTGGTCTTTATCGTAGTAACGAACAATTTCAACTATGGTGTTGGTGTCTTTTTTGAAACCTGAGCGACCAAGTAATTCAACTTCGTATTCAGGGAATTGAGCAGCCAACTCTCCAAGAGTTAGTGAGTATACCTTAGCAAAAGATATGCATCGTCCGTAGCGGTCAAACTCAGGATAAGCCATCCGAGGGTTTTCTACGCGGATACGAGGCATCTTTTCTTCGTCATCCATTTCAATAATGAATGGGACGAAACCATAGGTTACATAATAGTCAGCACCTGTATACATGCTAACTTGCAAATCTGAGTGATTAAAATAGTTTGATGCAATACGTGTACGATTGTCAGCAAACTTACGAGCACGGTCATTAACCTGTGAGGCGCTAGAGCAGTTAATTGCAGGTAGCGGAGCCATAACCTCAGAAAGGTCACGGGCTACGATGTCAATAAAGTTTGCTACTACGTTTGAGTCTACGCCCTCAGGGAAGAAGTCTGGGTATACTTCAGCAATCTTGCCTTGGCGCACAGAAAGAATATCACCAGCACGAGCATCACGCTCTGATGCACGGTACTTCAGAGAAGAAACTCGTGCAGCAATCTGTTCAATATTAAGTGCCATTTATATCCTAACCATAAGTTTCAGACCATTGCTCTGCAAAGGCCTCGTCTAAATTCACGGAGTATCTCATGTCCTTTTGTTTACGAGTAGCCCATCGATTAGTTGAGTACTTAGTAGCAAAAGAACTTTGTTGCATTAATTCACGGACTCGGATGATAGCAAACCAAAGTGCCATCACGCAGTCAGTTGGGTTTTTAGTATCTGGCTTCCAAGTGATTAGTTGTTGTACCAGAGATTTCAAACCTTCAGAACCTTCATTAGATGGAAGTTCTATCAAGTTGTTATCTTGAAATCTACCGTCCCTTAGACTGCCGAATAAGGCAGACATAGAGGCCACACCAAATGATGTGTCCCATTTATTCTTTCCAGTATAGTGAGGATTTAACTTACATCCATACTGGGCTAAATACTGAACTAGGTCAGTGTCCATCTGATACGCCTTTTGGTGGGCGTTGATTTCAACTCTAAACTCTTGTGGCTTATATCGTTCAACCCATTCCTCAATAAGAGCACGCTCTTTCTGTGGGCTTGGGTCAACCATATTGACACAATCTAAAACATAAACTTTTCCGTCACCCTTGTTGTAAGTTACGGCTACGAATGCCGACCTACCTGTTACAGCAGGGTCAAAACCTATAACTGTGTAAGTACCTTCAACATGCTTTGGATGGCCTGGCGTTCCAGCCTTGAGGGGTCCACGCTTGCGCATTCCATTACTACTTCCTGCGACGCAGGTTGGTGGGAAGATGGAGTCTTCAACGACATCTTCTTGTTGGTAGACCATAGCCCAGATTGACGGAGCAACCTCAGACCTGCGAGTAAAGAGCGAGGGTCCATCCCACTTTGGGTAAAATCCTTGCTCATTTGCTTCGTCCACTTCACCTTCGGCTCTATCAGTCCAAGGCCAAAGTGTTTTCCAGTTATCAGGCTTCTCGTCAAACTCCAGCACGGCTGGCTGAGAGAAGTATGTGAATGGAGATTTGCCACCTGTCCATTGGTCGCCATCTCGTATCATCTTATATAAATCTATAGGGGCGACACGGGTTCCTACTATAAGTAGGTTTCCGTGCCGTCCCAAACGGGTGATGACTTCTTTTTGAAGCCATTCAATTTGCTTTTCCCACTCATGAGAGTTTGAGTTCATCACCACATCGTCTAGGATAATCAGGTCGGCGCGAGCACCATAAATCTGCGACCCGAATCCTAATGCTTGAACCGTAGGGTCCTTCTCGCCGCTGTCACGACCAGAGCCTAGGTAAATCATATCAGCAGACCAAGTCTGCGAGTCAGCCTTATATCCACCGTTAGGGCCAAAGCCCATCTGAAGTTTAGTCCAGTTAGGGTGGCTCATCCTTGTTTTGATGGCTGAAAGGAATTTGCGTGCCATGCCTTGAGTCTTAGAGACTACAATGATTCTGACGTTAGGGTCAGTGGCTATACGGTAGGTCACATAGTTAATCGTGATGACCGTAGATTTGGCGTGCTCAGGTGGTACGTTAATAAGAATACGGTTGCTGGCCGCAGGCTCATAGGTCATAGCAGGATGGAGCCAACGGGGTTCCCGACCTTCAATAAGGTCCACCCAGTCTTTATGGTGGTCGAACAACTTAGTGTCCAGGAATTGCTCGGAGAACTCCTCAAACGAGATATCCTTCAGATTGGCCATGTCAGCCTTGACACCTTTACCAGCAAGTCTTGCTTTGTCAGCCTCGGCCTTGAAGTCAGGGTCAACAAGTGACCATTGGCGGAAGGTGACATCGTTGCGACCCACCGCAGCCATAGCGTCGGTGATGGTCGTGCCTTGAGATAAGAGTTCTAAAACTTGCTTTTGTGCAGCATCCTTAGGGATGTTTTGCTTGCCTGGTTTGCGTCCCACTACTACTCCTAAAAACGGTGTTTTAACGGTAAGGTTTAACGGACAGACCTCACCCATTATATATATTATATATAATATATTATATAGGAGGAGCGGAGTCTTAAACGGAGCGACTCCGTCTATATATGGAATTTATATTACATATATAGATAACCTGTTCATTTAGTAAAACCGAACAACTTGGGTGATAATATTTTTTAAAATGTCCGATTTATACCTATATGTACCTATATAGGGGGGCTATATAACAGAAAATTTATACGGGATACTATATACCTCCCCCCATACGAACCTTAATAACCCTACCCTCAAAATATCGACATATCGACATATAGATATATCGACAATATATGGGGGTAAGTGTTATGTCCGATATGTCTATATTGTATAGAATATAACTATTTACCCCTATTGTCTTAAATATGTAGTTCTTGACTATCTACCCTATTAGTTCTATATGTCCGTATTGTCGGGCTACCTATATTACCCACCAGTAATCGAACATATGTTCTATGACCTATATCACACCTAATAGACTTGACTTCTTAGGGGTCGTATGGTATAATGCGCCCTAGTTTAGATGTGATGTATCTCACACCGACACGACTTGACTTCTGCTTGGTGGTCGTGTAAGATAGGCACTATCAAAACTAAATAAAGGTTAGGCAGTTCGGATAAGTAGCCTAAATCGTGTGAACTAAATCACACCGAATATATGGCGTGTCGAGTTGCTAAATCGGAATTAGTGCGATAGAATTACGCAGTAATCAAAACTAAATAAGGATAAGTAATTAAGCGGTAGGTAGGCTTGATTAGATATTAGTAGCAGTAGGTCGCCTATGGTATCACGACCCTAACTACTACTTAGCCGTATATCCCCTAGTGAAAGGATAGATTAGTGCCATATAACCCCTTTGGGGTTAGTGGTAGCATAATTACGCCACCTAGACAAGTTAGGGCAAGCGTAGCGTGGAAGGGTTCACGCTCACGCAAGTTTAGCGAAGTCGTGGTGCGTGATAAGTCGGGCAATATCGTGGCGGTTATCGAAGATAGCCCTGCGGTTAAGTTAGCGAAGCGTAGTCGCAAGTCTGCGCAAGTCGTTAGCCCTGCTACCCCTAAGCCCTTAACCGAAGCAGAATTGCGGGCTATTGCGCTAGAAGATAAGCGCATGAAGTTCGAAGCAGAACAAGCGCAGAATTATCGCAAGTTAGTCGGTGAGTATAACTAAACACCGATAGTCGTAGCCGATAGGTTCGGGTTCTCTAGGGTTCGATACCCTACTACGACACGCCATAAGTCGGGGATACTTGACTTGTAGCCATAAGTAAGATATACTTATGCCATATCGAAAGGATACTATGGTGAGCGAAAGCGACCCATTAAAGGATAGGTTTTGGAATTGCCCTAAGTGTGGCAGACTTAATCTAGGCGGTTGGTGTCCTTGCGATAAAGATAAACCGAAGGGATAAGATATGTTGCTAGAGATACTAGTAGCAGTTCAGACCTTAGCGATTATCGCTCTAGTTGCTAGAGTGAATAGATTACAAGGTCGCCTAGAGTATAGGGGTCGATAAGTGGACGACCTATACGAACTAGTTAATGAAGAATTGGCTAGGCAAGCGCAGGATATTCTCGCACTTGACCCTAATTCTTTCATAGACTACGATACTGCTATGGCAGATATGATAGAACGCTTAACTGCGGTATGGTATAGCGGTTATGAGTTCGGTATGGAAGATAGGCTAAACGAAGGTCTAGAACTAGACGAAGAAGCCGAACTATGATAACCTTAGAATTGTCTGATAGAGAACTTACAGTAATCAGACAAGCACTACGCACCGAAGAAGAACGCCACAAGCGCAACGACTTTAGGGTGCTAGAATTAGAAGCACAAGAATTAAGAAGTAAGATAGCCGATAGTGTGATTAACACCACAGTAAAGGTGCTTGACTAGGTTATAGCAAGGTGCTATAATATAGGCTACAAGGGGGTGATGATATGCCGATAGATGATGAAGTGGAAGAATATACTTGCGCTTCTTGCGATTATACTACTACTAACGAAGATGACTTATGCTTCGTAGATGATAGCCTACTATGTGAAGATTGTAGGTCGTGGTGCGATAATTGCGAAGAATATATGAGCAACGACAGTTCCCACTATGTCGAAGGTGTCGGTGATTATTGCGAGAGTTGCTGGGAGAATAACACTTGCTACTGCGAAAGATGTAGCAATACTTATCCCGATAGTGTTAGCCAATATCATATCGAAGATAGGGGTGAGTATTGGTGCGAAGGTTGCTATGAACACGAAGGTTCATACTGCGAAGATTGCGACCAATACTTTAGTAGAGAGTGTGAAGGGTGCGGTGAAGGTGGTGGTGGTAGGTCTAACCTAATCCACCAATACTCATATAAGCCTAGCCCACAGTTCTTCGGTAATGATAAGCATAACCTATACTTCGGGCTAGAGTTAGAGATGGAGATTAGGTCGGGTAATCTGCGAGAGAGTGCGCAGTATATCCAAAGCAAGGTAGGCGATAGTATCTACCTTAAAGATGATAGTAGTATTGGTAGGGGTGGATATGCTGGCTTC
>Ga0181358_1000909_pt1 | contig 13507 bp, 29 predicted proteins | sample Fa13VDMM110SD_FD_130096 | JGI IMG/M metagenome (GOLD analysis project Ga0181358, IMG submission 130096) | Freshwater viral communities from Lake Michigan, USA - Fa13.VD.MM110.S.D | ecosystem: Environmental > Aquatic > Freshwater > Lake | place: USA: Michigan | collected 2013-09-24
ATCCGCGGCGGGGTTTTGTTAGGTGTGCTCCAAGCGTTCCTTTTGGCGATGAGTGGATTTGGAGACGACGAGCCACCCGAATGGAAGAAGTCACGGAACACCATTATCCCTGTGCCGTTTACCGACAAGGGGTATATCGCGATTCCTATGCCGCTGGCATTAAATATCATCCCAAACCTGGGACGCTTAGCTGCCGAAGCGTTTATCCACGGGCGCATTTCCAAGCGGATTATGAGTTTTGCCGAATCCACATTTGACATGCTGTCTCCAGTGGGCAGCTCCTCAAGTGTGATGCAACTGCTGGCTCCTACGCTCCTAGATCCCGTGGTCGCATTGTCAGAAAATAAAGACTGGACTGGGCGTAAGATCTATCGTAAGGATTTTGATGAATCAAAGCCTACGCCAGGGTTTACCCGGGCACGAGACAATGCCAGTCCATGGGCCATGAGCTTGGCCCAGATCATCAATTACGCGACAGGCGGCACGGCGTATGTCCCTGGCGGGTTATCGCCTACACCTGAAGCCATTGACTACCTCATTAAACAAGCCACTGGTGGTGTCGGACGTGAATTCACCGGTCTGACGGAAACTGTGACCACCCTGCAAACAGGAGATGAAGTCAATATTCAGAGGGTGCCCCTGGTGGGACGAATCATCGGGACGGCCACGGATACCGCATCAGTGCGGAACGCGTTCTATGAACATCTTCATGCCGTGAATGAAACCAAGCAGGAGATTAAAGGAAGGACCGAGCATGGTGAAGAGACCGCGAGCTATCGACGAGATCACCCAGAGTCTCAGCTGCTTAATAGCGCCCATACAGCGGACGCCACCGTAAAGCGGTTGCATAAGGAGAAGAATCGGCTAGTGAAATTAAATGCCCCGCATGAACGGGTGAAACTGCTCGACATGCAAGTCCTCGCGGTGATGAAGCAATTCAACGAACAGTACAGTCGCGTGGCGCCCTAACATGAAGAGGTCAGCAAAGGAGCACTGATGTCTATCAAGAAAGTGACCAACGACGAATTGTGGGCCGCATTTCAAATCCATCAAACTGGCGCAAAAACGCTTAAAGCCGTCGGGCTACCGAGAGGGTCAAAGATTCGCCGCCGACTTATGAAGGCGATCTCTGAGCGTGTCGCCACTCCCGCGTTTGAGCCGGTAGAAATGCCTCCGGTCGTGCGTCCTGTGGACGAATTAATTGCCTCGGCCATCACGCACCGCGAGAGGCTCCAGGCCAACATGAGAACGAAACACAACGCGGTATTGCCGCTGCATAACGGCGGCAAACCGTTCGGAGTGGCTCTCATTCCGGATCAACATATGGATAATCCAGGCTCAAACCTCAAACTGATCTTTGAGCATGCAAAACTGATTGCCGAAACGGACGGGCTGTATGCCGTCGAGCTGGGTGACAGCATCGACAATTTTATTATTGGAAAATTAGAAGCCGCTCGTCGCGCTCATATTATTAGCGTGCCTGAAGCATGGTCGCTCAGCGAAAGTTATCATAAAATCTTCGCCCATAAGTTGCTCGCCGCGATCAGTGGCAATCACACCGAGTGGACGAACAAGCTGGGCGGTGCAGACTACATGGCGGCGGTGCTGCACAAAGCGGGCGTCAAGGCGCTGTACGATGCCGACGAACTGTACTTTTCGATTCGTGCCGATAATCAACAAACGTGGAAATATGGCGTAAGGCATTTTTTTCAGGGCGGGTCTATGTGGAATGCGGCCCATTCAGTTTCGCGCTATGCGATGAGCCATGCGTACAGAAACGAAGATGTCATCGTGGCCGGCCATCGGCATGTCGCCGGGTATCAGATTATCGAAAGCCGTGGCACGATCGTAAATTGCGTCCAGGTGGGTTCATACAAAGATCGGGACCTCGACGACTACTGCAGGACGAAGGGATTTTTAAGCCAGCATTCCTTCCTTTTGCCCGTGATGATTCATTTTCCAGAGACACGCAAATCCTTATTTATTCCTGAAATTGAAGATGCCATCCCTTACATTAAGTTCTTGCGAAGCAAGAAATGACCTCCTGTACGGCATGAGAGCTCAATCCTTCGGCATAAACAAGAACGTGTCTCCTAGGCCTCGTGGAGGGGCTTCCTGGGGTGGCTGGCGCACCTCAGGTGCCCTGGTCCGTGGTGGTGGGGTCAGGGGCGGCAACAAAAGGTACGGCTGGACTTTCCCGTAGGGGTCAACGGTCAGCCCTTGTCCCGGGGCGATCTCCATCTGCAGCGCTTCGCTCGGTCCTCGTGGCCCGTCACAAAACACCATGGCCCCAGACGTCATGCACATCACCTGGGCTATCGCCTCCTCCGTAAATAACACCATCCAGACGCACGCAATAAGCACTCGCATTGGCATCCTCCTTGTTGCAGGCGTGATTGCCCCTGACTCCCTTAATAGTATCCTATGAAACAAACAAGCCAATAGCAAGTATTATTTTGCAATAAACCCTCCTTTTGGCACACAAAAAATTAATGAAAATATATGTTGACACCCGTTTCCGCGTGGGCTACGCTCGGTACCGTGATGCGTATCTTTAAATGAAAGGAATGACAGTATGAAGACGACAGCGAAACCGCCTCGCCCATTTGCTGGGGTATTTGCCAAGACGAAGTTGGCGGCAAAGAAGCTCGCACTGCGGCGTGGACGCGAGATCATGCGTGCGCAACGACTAATGAAACGCCTTGGACTGTAGGAGGATTCATGACCTATCAATTAGTGCATCATAGCGAAACCCTGCCCTTCGATGAGCGGATGCTCTATCATTTGAGCGACGAGGAGCGCCTCGAATTGCTTTGCTCCATCCTAAAGACGCTACGAGCCGTGGTGCACCAATGGCCAGTCTCCATGCTCTCGCTGTCCGTGGCGGCGCATAACGGACTCATCATGAATCACGTTAAGACGGTCGGAGAGTTTGCGGATCTCATGCAATCGCCTCGACGGCTCTCCTTACTTGTCAATGTCGGGGCTAAGAAACTCGAGGAATACAATCTTGCGTATGACAATGTTCGACGGGTGTTTTCGTCCACAGCCAAACCAGTGTTCTTTTCTCTATAACGTTCACCAAGGAGGATACCATGCCTATTTTTACTCCGGAAACTCGCAAGGGAAATCACTTTATTGCCCCCGTGGGGACGCGTCGAGCGGTGTGTGTTGATGTTATTGATAATGGCATGCAGGACACGGACTGGGGAGAGAAGCACAAAATTACGATGGTATGGGAAGTTGATGCCACAGTGGAGCATGCGCAATACGCAATCACCGTGAGGAAGCCATACACACTCTCCCTTCATGAGAAGTCCTCGCTCGGTAAAGATTTGGGAAGATGGCTGAAGGGGAACCTAGCCGATAAGCCATTTGATGTTGAGGAGATGATAGGTAAGAGCTGCCAATTAATCGTGACACATAAATTATCCAGCAACGGCAAGACCTACGCAAACGTGGAGATGGTCATGCCGCTCGAAGCCAATATGCTGGACATGCAAGCGTCCGGAACCTATGTCAGGTTCCAAGACCGTCCTGTTGACGACACTCGCATTTAACAAGGAGGCACCATGCCTGTCATTGCACCGTACACGCGTAAAACATCCGCTTCGGGGTATCGCACCTATGAAATCGACGGGGTGGTCATGCCGAGTGTGACCACCGTATTGAGCTGTATTGGGAAGCCGTTCCTTGTGCCGTGGGCAGCCAAGATGGAGCGAGAACTGGTCATGGAATCCGCCGCGAACCTCTACGAAGAGACTGCGTCCACGGCCAAGTGGAGTCGAGCCACGTATCTTGCCACACTCCTGTCACGGATGGGCAAACAGAAAGCCTTTCAGAAGGAGGGCGATAAGGCCAAGGAGATCGGGAGTCAAGTTCATGCCCTTATTGAATGGAACCTGCGGAAGAATCTTGGAGAGACCGTCGGGTCGGCGCCGAGCATCCCTTCCCAGGAAGGATCGTGGGCCATGATGGTGTGGGAGGACTTTGTAAAAGCTCACGACCTCCGCCCCTCGTCGATCGAACAAACCGTCTGGTCAACCCAGCACCGCTATGCCGGCACGATGGATTGGGTGGCGGAACTGGACGGCGTGCAGACCGTAGGAGATTGGAAGACGGGGAAGGCAATTTACCCCGAGTATCTCATGCAGATCTCCGCGTACATGATGGCCCTCGTTGAAATGGGCCATGCGAAAAAAGGGGTACAGGGTTGTCTGGTGCGGTTTCCAAAGCTGACCACGGACCCTGCCGCTGAAATGCGGATTGTGCTATGGGAAGAAGCTGAGCAGCACTTTGAGGTGTTCTTACATGTGATGCAACTTTTTCATTGGGTGCAAGCCCAAGAGAGCGTACGCAAGAAAGCCTAAGGGAGGGCCTGTCTGATGGATGCAGAAGCATTTACCGAGCAAATACGGGCGAAGGCTCCTGCTTACGGCAAAGCCAAAGCCCAGCGGGTCTATCTTGAAGAGTTTAAGCGCAGCAAGAAGGCGTTGCTGATGAAGGCCCAGTACGGACATGGCATCGAGGCCGCGAACGCCCAGGAACGTGAAGCTTTGGCTGACCCTGAATATATCGCCCTCCTAGAAGGACTCTCCGTGGCTGTAGAGACAGAGGAAACTTTGCGATGGGAGTTAGAGGCGGCGAGGCTCGACGTGGACATTTGGCGTACGAGGCAAGCCAGCGAACGCCTGCAGATTCGTAGCCATGAATAATCGTTGGGAGCTAATTGGTTCAGACTGGAACCAATCTGTGTGGAGCAATCATGAGTAAGCTGTTCTGGTTTAAGTTTACTCCAGCTGACTGGAGGCATGATACCGGCTGTTTATCCCCAGCCACAAAAGGGGTCTGGATCGATCTGTTGTGCACATTATGGCCCGTCGGAATTAAGACCATGCCAGAGTCAAATTGGTGCCGAGAACTCGGCGCGACAGAAGCGGAATTCTTGGCCGCGATTCAGGAGTTGACGTGTTTTGATGTCGCCAAAATTAGTCGCGTCAGTAACGGAGATGTAACGGTAGAATCTCGCCGCATGGCACGAGAGGCAAAGGCTCGGGAACATACGCGGTTACGAGTATTAAGGCATCGTGCAACGGTTGTTGTAACGCCATCGAAACGATCAGGTAGCGGGACAGAGTTAGAGTTAGAGTTAAAAGAAGATAAGAATAAGACGATTGCGGCTATCCGATCAATCGAACAAACAGCCCTCTTTTGGTCCGCCTATAAAAGTAACCAACGGAAGGTCGGAAGAGGCATGGTCGAAAAATGGTTTGAGAAGAATGCTGTTCCTGACGAAGTCTTCGCGGCGATTCTCACAAGTTTGCAAAATTTGGCGGTTTCCGATAAATGGTTAGAAGAGGGCGGCAAATGGATCCCCTCGCCGATGACGTGGTTGAATCAGAAACGATGGCTCGATGATGTTCCTCTTTCGCGGAAGAAAGACAGGATACCCGTATGAATAAGACGTGGTCTGATTTTAATATCGCCGTCCCTCCTGGCCCTGGCCCTGAAATCTATACAACCTGTCCTCAGTGCTCCGCGTCACGGCAGAAGAAATTTGCAAAGTGTCTCTCGGTGAATATCGAGAAGTTTGTTTGGCACTGTAACCATTGTGATTGGTGCGGCACGTTAAAGTCCGGCGAAGCGACACCAGGGAGAAAGGTGTATACACGGCCGACATGGACCACCATAGCCCCAGGACAAGCCATCGTCTCGTGGTTCGTGGCACGGGGCATCCCCGAAGCGATCGTTGATGCTGAGGGCATTACGGAGGTTCTCGCGTACATGCCGCAGCTCGAAGAGGAAGTGCCGTGCATGGCCTTTCCGTATCGCAAGCATGGCGAGGTGGTAAATATTAAGTACCGCGCCATTCAAGACAAGGCGTTTCGGCAGGTGTCCGGTGCGGAGAAAGTGCTGTACCGGCAAGATTGTATTGCGAACGATCAGGTAATTATTGTGGAAGGCGAGATCGATTGTCTCAGTGTAATCGCCGCCGGATGTACGTCGGTCGTCTCCGTCCCGGATGGCGCGCCTGCGGTCAATACGAAGAATTATACGGCAAAATTTACTTATTTGGATCAAGACCCCGACCCGTTTGCGGACGTACAGAAGATTATTATTGCGGTGGATGGGGATGCGGCAGGAGAAACGCTCCGCTATGAACTTGGGCGGCGACTGGGCACCGATCGCTGCTGGTTTGTGCAGTGGCCTGACGGGTGCAAGGACGCCAATGATGTGCTGCGTGTCCACGGAGCACAAGCGTTGATGGAGTGTCTCAACACAGCCGTGCCGTTTCCGGTCCAAGACGTAATTAACGTCCTCGATGTAGCGGCCAGCGTCACGGATCGGTACTATCATGGCGTGGCGAAGGGGCTGTCGACAGGATGGCCCACCGTGGACAACTACTATACGATCCAAGCGGGACAGTTTACAGTCGTGACGGGCATTCCTGGGCATGGCAAATCAGAATGGCTGGATGCGCTCATGCTCAACATGGCGGAGAATCATGGCTGGCGATTTGCCATCTGCTCACCAGAAAATGCTCCGGTGGAACAGCACGTCGAAAAGCTCTTGGAAAAGACGTTAGGGGCCCCGTTTCGTGTGGGCCCCGCGTCACGGATGACCCCGACCGATTTAGATCTGGGGCTTAAGTGGCTCGATCAATACGTCACGTTCATCATGCCGGAAGATGCGTTAACGATTCAGGGGGTGCTGGATCGTGCGACGAGTCTCGTCCGTCGATTGGGTATTCGAGGATTAATTATTGACCCGTTCAATGAGTTTGACCATACCCGCATGAAAGGCGTAACGGAAACGGAATATATCGGCTTGACGCTGCTGCTGCTGAAGAAGTGGGCACAGAAGTGGCAAGTGCATGTCTGGCTCGTGGCGCATCCGGCGAAGATGCACAAAAATCTGGAGGGCGAATATCCCGTGCCCACGCCGTACGATATTAACGGATCGGCCAATTTTAAGAATAAAGGCGATTGTTGCGTGACGGTGTGGCGGGACGAGAATGAGCCGGACGCGCCGGTGCAGATTTACGTGCAAAAGATTCGGCATAAGCACATTGGGAGAATTGGGAAAGCGGAATTAGCGTGGAATCGTTTGACGGGACGCTATAGCGAAGTAGTCAACTTGACGGACTGACGATCTCTAGGAGGTGCCCATGGAGACTCGACCGTTGTTTCCTGAGATTACGGGGAGTTTATTTCCTGATAGTGAAGCCGGTGGAGAGCATCGAAATCTGTTCGGTGCGCTGCCTGTGCCGGCAGAAAAAGACGCACAACTCACGGAAGGAATATTACGGACACGGATTTTTGAGTTGATCGGCCATGCGCAAGCGCACGGGTTGAGTGTCGACGAAATGGCGCAATTGCTGTCGCTCACAACCGAGTCCGTCATGCACGCCATGAAAGAATTGCAGCGCGGCGGGCGGATTCGAAAGAACGGAGATCGACGCAGTATGTTCGGGCGCCGGCGCCAACCCGTGTGGGTGGCGCGATGAAGGCGTGGAAACAGTTTGAGGCGGACGCGGCAGCGGTGTTTGGGGCAAAGCGCTGTTGGGCGAACAGTGGGGAGCGAGTTGACTTCATTGGGGCCTTTGCCATCGGACAATGTAAACTCGTCAAAGTGCTCAGCCTCGAAAGCCTCACGCAGCTCGCTGAAGAAATGGCCGAGGCGGGAGCAGCCCAGTCTAAGCTAGGGGTGGTGGCGACGAAGGTGCGTCGTGGGGCTGGGCGGAAGAGTCCAATCCTGATTACCATGACGGCGGAGATGTTCACGGCCTGGTTTGATATGCGTACGCGGGTCGTTCCGATTACGGAGGAGATTACCGGATGTTAATAAATGAAATCTACGCCAATCTGGAGTCCGTGACGGAATCGGGTTGCCTCGTGTGGACTAGGTGTACCAACGCAAAGGGCTACGGCCGGGTACGGTTCCATGGGAAAATGCACCTCGTCCACCGTGTGGTGTGGGAAGCCGTTCGCGGCCCTATTCCTCCAGATCTTCAGATCGATCATCTCTGCCGAGTCAGACGCTGTGGTAATGTCGAGCACCTAGAGTTAGTCACCTCTCGTGAGAACACGCTGCGAGGAGAAAGTCTCGCGGCACAACGCGCACGACAAACGCACTGCAAACGAGGGCACGAACTGTCCGGTGAGAATCTGTATTCATCATCGCAAAACCGGGCGGTACAACGGACATGTCGAACGTGCCATATTGCAACACAGAAAAGCTATCGTGCACAGCGACGTGCCGCGGCACAGGTGGGTTGCAATGTTTGAGCCTCTACCCAATCGACGAGCAGTCGTGCGCCAGGCCGTGAAGATCGGTGGGGTGCGGGTGTATCTCGACACCGGACTCTACCCTGACGGGCGGGTCGGGGAATTGTTTCTGGCGGTCGAGCAGACCGGATCAGAGCGCCGATGGCTGTATGACGAGGCCGCGAGATCGAATAGCAAATTGCTGCAGTGGGGCGCACCGCTCGAAGAAATAATTGATGGGTGGGTCGGCAGCAAGGGCGCACCATCTGGTCCGGTACAGGGGGACGTGCGGATCAAATACTGTTCGTCGATTTTGGATTACTGCGGTCGGTATCTCGGGGTCTATTACGGGAGTCGAGAGGATCTTGCTCATGTGCCACAGTCCATGCAGTCTGATGAACCCTAGGAGGTGTTATGCCAAATCCCATCATGGTTCGATTTGATGTGTTGAGCGTGCTTCGCAATCAAGAGTGCTATTGGCAGCAAGACGAGGCCGGATGGCGGCTATGGGACTGGTGGACTCAAGGCGTGTTGGCCGTAGACGCGTGGGCGCGTCGGGTGTGGTCATGAGTAACAAGCCTGTGTCAGTCCTTTGCATTCCCATGCATATCCGTGTCCCCGACCACTTGCACGCGCATCTCGTAAGGTTAGCCAGGGCCTCCGGTACCAGCCCCGAGCAATATGCCGTCGAGGCAATTGACTGTTGGGTCGTCGAGCATCGGGCGAAGGGGTACGTGGCTCGAGAGGCGGACAACGCGTGGGTTCCAGAGGAAGGCTGTCGGGTATGAGTTTTCGTTCCGCGAAACTGCTCCGATCCGCGCAGGGGCAGGCGTGTGTGCTGTGCCGGCGTGAGGGTACGACGGTTTCGGCACATTGCAATCTGACGGTGCACGGGAAAGGCATTGGGATTAAATGTCCAGACTGCCTGGTCGCGTGGCTGTGCCATGAGTGCCATAGTCTCCTCGACGGACAGACGGGGAGCTGGACGAAGGAGGAGAAGCGCACGATGTGGTACCGTGCGTTCGCGTTCACGGTCGTGCAATGGTTTGAGCAGGGGATTGTGGAGGTGACATAATGCTGACGCATAGTCTACAGCTCACGCAGGTTGGCGGACGGTGCAGTTGCGGCACCTGGCAAATGTGGGGGATGGAAGTGTTTGTGCGGAAGAACTATTTGCTGCACTTGCAGCATGTGCCTCGCGCAGGACACGAACGGGGGAAGGTCCGCTTAATTATGAACCCTCGGCTCACGCCATTCACGTGATTCACGTCATTTATTGAGGAGGCAGGATGGATCTCTTAACATCCAATCGCAACTGGTTTTCCGCCAATGTGCTCTCACGAGCCTTCGAGGTCAACGTTCGAACCATCTCGAAGATCCTTATCCATCTCAAGATTCCATGGCATACCGTGCCTGGCACCAAGCTGAAACGACTGTCGCGAGACAATTTACTTAAATTGATCGACGGCGTACACAAAGCCGACCTTCTCCCATGACACAAAGATGCAAACACGGGGGTAGGTATGGGGTGGCCGTCGATCGTTGATTCTGAGGCAGCTGTGTGCGTTCTAGAGGGGTATCTAGATGAAGGCGGTAAGGGATTTAGCAGGGAGGCAGTATGAGAAGAACATTGGCGACGGCTGGCAAACGAAAGGATATAAAATGAGTTGGCATTATCAGGTCAGAAGGCAGATCAGCGAGGACGGCGACGCGTGGTTTGATATTGTAGAGATGTACGGAGCGCCGTATGGTCATACCTGTTTTGGTATACGGCCAGGTGGGACTACGAAGGCTGCGTTGATTCAGGATTTAGCGCACATGCTGGCGGACGCGAAGCGGTATCGGGTGATTGTCAAGGAACGGTAATACGGGATTTCCGTTCCGTAATCGCGTTTCTTTTCCCCTCCTTTCGATCCCTCTCCTTCCTATGGCTATTCTAACCCACTCCCCCCTAAGCTCCGGAAGGAGACGAAGGGGGTTAACGCAGTGACTGTATTGACGTCTTGGTTTCACGGGAGGACGATCATGGCAAAAACAAATAACGCAAGAATCCAAAACGCCCACGTGCATTGCTCCTGTACGCTCATAAGAATATCTTCCTTTGTTTGATTAGGGCAAGGTTGTTACGCGCAAACCACACACGCGTCCAGATTCCGTCGACCTTGATTCGGACGAGGGCAGTGGTGTCTCTCACGTCCATAATGTTTCCTGCAAAGGGTTGGTCCAAGACTTTTACCGTGTCTCCTACGTCACAAAGACGCTGGCGGGGCTGGCTCATCATCCCCGTATACCGATTGCGGAGGCACCCTCTGCGCTGCCAGTCGTGCTGATCGGGGAGGTAGCGGGTAAGCCACTGAGGGATGCGTCGCACCCATGGCCCTTTCAGCACCACCTGTCCGCTGCTTAATTGCGCCAACATCCAACCCATGCCGTTTCGTGGGCCACGCAGCAATCGCCAGGGTTCGACCACGCCCCCCAGTCGCTGGATCTCACGGTCAAGGTTATTACTGTTGTCCATGAAGCTCCGTCCAGCGTTGACAGAGGTCGGCAATTTGACGATCGAGCTGGGCTCGTTTTTCCACATCGTGCGTGTCTGCGGCGCGTTGGTGCAGGGCAATCACGCCCAAGACCAGCGTGGCGCTCTGTGTACTGATTGGTGCCATGCTTATCGCTCCCTTCCTTCGCGTGTGTGATCGACGGCAAAATACTCCTCGTCACCTTCCGCGTCTACAATCACAATTGCCCGTCCTGCTGCGCGTAACGCGGCTTCGATGTACGCACACGACTGGTCCCAATCAATGACCAGATTCCCAAAGACCAGTGAGCAGAGCGTGTGTGCGTGCGTTGGATCATACAAATACACGTCGTGACTCTGCCGGCAATACAAGGCCTCGACCACATGCCGCAATTCGTCATGCGTCAATAAGCGCGTGTCGTCACGATACCAGTCGGTAATCACGCGCAGATCATTGTCCTGTGCGTGGGTCCGTGTGGGCATCGCAGACAACTCGTCAAAGCGTTCGCGTATGGTGCCGCCGTAGACCATGGGATGTCCCTCCTTTTGTGCGCGGCTTCTCAATGGCCGCCGCGTGCAATACTTTCAGTTTGTGGCGAAACGCCCGCATTCGACAAATACTGGAGCACCACTTCTGCCACGTGGTGCGACTATCAAAGATTTGCTGGCACGCACAACACGCCCTATTCATACTGCCTCCTTATCCAAAGACCGCCAATGTCAGACTCATGACAATCAACAGAAGGGCCGCCCAGATGACAAGGTGGTCCATCGTGTACGGTTTCGTTTGACCCGTCTCGCATCCCTGGTGCTCTCGTTTCATACATCCCTCCAGCCTTTCAGGCATCGCTCATCGTCTTCTGCATCCATCTCCGCGATCGCTCGTGACTCATATCCGTCTCGCCAGAGCTGCGCGACCTGATCGGCGCGTTCGCCTTGCTCGTCCCCCTCCTCGTTTCCGCGCTCGTCCTCGTCGCCGCCATCGTATCGTTCAGCCCGTTGCTGCTCCAAATAGGCATCATAGTCTGCGGCCATGGTATCCCTCCTTGGTGATCGGTAGATTCGTAATGCGTCACTGTACCATACTGTCGCGTGCTGTCAAGTCTTAAATCACGGGTAGATCGTATTATTTACCATTGAAGAAAGATTGAAAAAAAGATTGAAGAGGATTGAAGAAGATTGAAGGGTACTTTTCTCCCTGCTCAGAATGCCTGCACGGGTGTATCTTGTGTACGGAGCCAACACGGTTGTTGCACTGCGGTCAGGGTTCGTGCATACTCGTCCTGTACCTTTCACCAAGGAGTCGAACATGGCTGATACTTACCCGATGGCGCCAATGGATGCGCCGATGGATGCGATGGACCCGATGGCCGCCCCGATGGAGGCCCCGATGGCGATGGGGTACAGCCTCGTCATGAACTGTACGAAAGACGGCGCAGGGAACGTGACCCATACCGCCGGCAAGCGAGAGTTGTTGCCGCCGATGGAGACAGACACCGCGGTTGAAACCGCCGAAAAAGGGATTATGATGCTGGCCTCATTGGCGAAGGCAGAGGAGACCGACGATGGACAGGCGGACTTCAATGAGGGCTATGGGGAACAGGCGGCGGCGCGAGAGATGGTTACCGAACAGGTGTAGACCGATGATTGCTCCTGATATTTTGACCCGCTACGATCGACGCTTTGTGCGGATACGGCTCTACGGCCACCCGAGTACGGTCTATGGGAAGCTGTACGTCGATGAGGACGGCCTCACGTTTGCCATCCCCGAAGGACACCTTGAGCTCCACCCTGCCCTGATTGAAAGCCTCCAGCTCGTACAGGACGAAGACTAACATGGCGGCACGGAGAAATCCCTACATGCTCCCGCAAGAGAAGCAACGGACGAAAGCCACCCAGCTGTTGAACCTGTTGGCCCTGCACGCCCTCGGTGAAAAAGAGCTTAGTACGACCCAAATCGCCGCCATTAAGATTTTCATTGGGAAATTCCTCCCGGACATGAAGGCGGTCGAGATGAGCGGACCAGAAGGGCAACCGTTACTCCAGAGTGTCGAAGTCGTGTTCAGGGGTACCGATGGCCATTGAGATCCCTGAGAAGCTCCAAGTGTTGTTCCAGCCGTCACGCTTGAAGATCGTGTGGGGTGGGCGTGGGGGTGGGAAGAGCCAGAACATTGCGCGTATCCTGCTGATTATGGGGATGCAGAAGAAGCTGCGGGTGCTCTGTACCCGTGAAATCCAGAAGAGCATTAAGGAATCGGTGCACCACGGTCTGTCGGAGCAGGTGCAGCAGATGGGCGCGGGGTCGTTTTACGAGGTCCTCGACACGGAGATTCGTGGGCGAAACGGGACGGAGTTCATCTTTACGGGACTGGCCGCGCATACGGTGGAGAGTCTCAAGAGCTACGACGGGATCAATATCTGTTGGGTGGAAGAGGGCCAGACGGTCTCGCGGCGCAGCTGGGACATTCTGACCCCCACGATTCGTGCGGAAGGGTCAGAGATCTGGGTGAGCTTGAACCCCGAGCTCGATACGGACGAGACTTGGGTGCGGTTCGTGGCGGCTCCCCCGCCCTATGCGACGGTCGTGCAGATTAACTATAATGACAACCCGTGGTTTCCTGCGGTCTTAGAGCAGGAGCGGCGCCATTGTGAAGTGACACGGCCTGAGGACTATCGAAACATCTGGCTGGGCGAGTGCCGCACGAGTGTGGAGGGGGCGATTTAC
>Ga0181358_1000910_pt1 | contig 13504 bp, 3 predicted proteins | sample Fa13VDMM110SD_FD_130096 | JGI IMG/M metagenome (GOLD analysis project Ga0181358, IMG submission 130096) | Freshwater viral communities from Lake Michigan, USA - Fa13.VD.MM110.S.D | ecosystem: Environmental > Aquatic > Freshwater > Lake | place: USA: Michigan | collected 2013-09-24
CCACATTAGTTTCAATTATTACGACTGCGGTTCTAAATGATAATATGAATCATGCTGTTAGAACTATTTCAAATAGTTCTAGTACATGTTCAAATGTAACATCTTCAATCACTACATTATTTTCAATTTTAACTGTAGCGATTACAAACAGTAGCATGAATCATGTGACTAGAAATTCAGAAAGTGATGATAATACAGTATATAGAAATGCTGCAAAATTACTTTTATTTAATAAAGAATATATTAAAGTTGAGTCTGTGAGAAAAACTTTAGATAATTATCCAGGGTATGTTATTCCTGGCGGAAATACAAAATGTTTAAGAGATATAGATCTAATTATTGATTCTGTTGTTTACGATTTACTGACTAATGGTAATAAAGCAATTATCAATTCAGCACTATATTATGTAGATGCTGTCACAGGAACCATTCTTTCCTTGCAGGGAGAACTGATTCAAAGCATATATGCTTATAACCAAGTACTATCATTAATGAAACTGGCAGTAGCAGAAACTTTAATTTCACCTTCATCTGCAGCTGGACAGTATGCTTATACTGATACTAGCATCTCCATTACTGGGAATAGTTTAACTACAATACAAAATTTTATTGACACTGAAATGTCAATTTTATTAGGAACATTGAATAATCCAACATATATTACAATAAATAACATATTGCCAGTAAATTCTGTTAGTGTCCCAACAAAAACATATCCAATCAGGAGTCCATTAAATCCAGTTACAGGAAGAGTGGAAGTTGGGGATTATATTTATGGGGAAACTTCGCAACAAAGATCGGAAATTGAGCAAATTATATTCAGTAGAGGAAGAGTTAAAGATATATTTAAAAGATTTAGTATAGTATATGATAATTCTACTCAGATTTTTGCTCAGGGAAATGTACTAACAATACCAGGACAACCAGCAAAGACTTGTATAATCGAATCTATTGAAAATGGTGAGTTTTTAAGTTATATTGATGTAAAAATAACTGGAGGATCTTTTTCTGTTAGCGATACATTAATAAATGGTGCTGGATTTACTGCAGAAATTACCGTAATAGTAAATAGAATTCAATTGGTAAATGTCATTGGTGAATTTAATACAAATCAGTACTTCAAAGCACTATATTCTGGATCTGAGATGACGATTATTAATTATGATTATAATTATGCATCGGTTCTTTCTACGACTGGATCTAGATTAGTAATTGATACCGAATTTGTATTAGGAGAATTTATACCATCTAGAAAACTGTATTCATCAATAAGTTCACAATATATTGACGTATTGGAAAAAAATTCCACTAATGTCAGTACTGGAGACATTATACAATCAAAATTTATTTATAAATTATCAATAAATTATGATCCTGTTGATGATACTTTTATAGTTGGAGAAGATATTTTAAATAGTGAAAATATTACAAACACATCTTCAATTTTAGGATATGAGATAATTAATAATTCCACTGCGTATTTGTATATCGGGAATATAATTGGCAACATATACACAATTGGAGATATATTACATTATTATCAAGAATCAACTGATCAATTTCCAAGTGGAATTGCAGTAATTACAAATATAGAGATAGTATCGTCGGATGGTTATGCAACTGTTCAAAAAATTATTAATATTGGCAATTATAAAAGATTATACTTGACTAATGTTGTGGGACAAATTAATCAGTATTCTCAACTATTTTCAAATAATAATTATATGTCTGGTGTAATTAATTCACAAGAAATTGTTGGACGTATTTATAGATCGTTTTTAGGATTTGACGGTGAAAAAACAATATTTAAATTGACATCCAATAACGGAGATCAATATTTCCCAGATTCTGATGGTCATGTTTTAGTTTTTCTTAATGGAATATTACAACCACCAGGAATATCATATAACACATATAGCGATATAATTGAATTTTCAGAAGCACCAGATTTAGGTTCTTCTTTCAATGGAGTCTATATTGGAAAATTACGCCAATTGGATGATATCAGTTTCGAATTTGATTCCCTAAGGAGTAGTTTCAACTTAAAATTAAATCAAATATTTTACTCTCTAACTATCACTTCTGGAACTCAATCAACAACAATTAGACCAGAAAATAATATTATTATTTCGTTAAACGGAGTTATACAGGAACCTGGGGTTGCATTTGAATTGGTTGGTTCTAGAGTTATTTTTGCAGAAATACCTAGAGCAGGTTCTACATTTGTAGCATTTTCTTACATTGGTTCTGATGCTGATGTTATTGCAGCACAAATAATTCCTCCAATCGAACCTGGTGATGTTCTTGAAATTGAAGGTGAAGATCAAGATAGAACTGTTGCTGTTATTGAATCATCTAACTCACTAGCGACTTTTGATTATCTTGGATCAGTATTAGGTAGAAATGCTGATGCTTTGGTTAATATTATCACTGGAAGAATTACAAATATTCAATTAACATCTGGAGGTGATGGATATACATCTAGACCAAGCGTATCTTTCGATTCTGCAACTGGATTTGATGCTCAAGCAAAAGCGTTAGTTGGTATAAGTAGAGTTGATGTAATTAATAGAGGATCTGGTTATGCATATCCAACCGTTATAGTAAATAATGATGTTTCAGATGTACTAACATCATCATTTGACTCTTTAGTTTCTACATTCGACTCACCAAATATCACCTTTGATGCATCATAAATAAATCTATAAGAGTAATAAGAAAAGATGTCAAAGCAACCTATAAGTGTCGGAACGTCTGCGAATGATGGAACTGGCGATTCATTACGTTCAGCTGGTCAAAAGTTAAATTCTATGTTTAACGATGTATATAATAACCTTGGAAATGGTTCTGATATTAAAATTGATATTGAAACATCTAGCACTATTGGGAATGTATTGAGATCTAATGGAGTTGCATTTGTTAATGCGCCACTAAGTTATCAAGACTTATCAGATAGACCAACAATTCCGTCTGCACAAATTAGTTCAAATTGGACTGCATCTTCTGGAATTTCTCAAATTCTAAATAAACCAATATTATCTACTGTTGCTACTAGTGGACAATATGTAGATTTGACGGGAAAACCTAATCTATTTTCTGGAAACTATAATGATCTTACTAATATACCAACACCGATACCTGGTCCAGCTGGACCCACTGGATCTGTTGGACCAACTGGATCTGGTAGTGGAGATGTAATTAGTACAGGAACAGGATTTACTGATAATTCTATTGTAAGGTATGATGGGATTACTGGTGATACTATTCAGAATAGTTCAGTAACTATTTCCGATACTGGTGCTATTACCGCACCTGTGGTTGGTAATGTCATTCCGTTTTATTTTGCTAATCAGGCAGCATTTCCTAGTGCATCTAGCAATCACGGAGCAATAGCACATAGTCATACCGATGGCAAAATGTATTTTGCTCATAGTGGAGCATGGATTCAATTAATTGATGTTTCTGACGCTACGACAACTGGACCTGCAGGGCCCGCTGGTCCTACTGGGCCCGCTGGTCCAGCGGGAGCAGATTCATCTGTCGCTGGGCCCGCTGGTCCTACTGGTCCTGCATCAACTATCGCTGGACCTACTGGGCCCGCTGGTCCTACTGGTCCTGCAGGAGCAGATGCTAGTATCACCTTTACTATATCTGCCTCTGGATCTTCAGATTATGTGTTTAGTGGTCCTGGTATAGTTTCAGGTAATACTAACGATCCAGTGCTCTATTTGTACAAAGGATTTACTTATACTTTTGTCAATAACACTGGCAGCAGTCATCCGTTTGCTATTAGAGTTAGTAATGGTGGTAGTAGTTATACTTCTGGTGTTAGTGGTAGTCAATCTGGCACACAAATATTTACCGTACCTATGAATGCTCCTAGCACATTATATTATCAGTGTACTATACACAGTGGTATGGGCAATACTATCAACATAGTTTAAGTAGGATAACATAAATATTAAAGTAAATAGGTAATAATATGGCAATAGTACCTGGAACTGGAGCAGAAATAACTCCAGTTTTCAATAGTCAGTTCGGAGTTGATTCTATCATTGTTAATGATGGTGGATCTGGGTATTCATCAATAAATCCTCCTACCTTATCAATTGGAAATTGCGGAGCTCCAATCAGAGACGCAATTCTTAGACCAGTTATTACTAATGGTAAAATTACTTCTGTTCGAGTGTTGGATTCTGGGCAAGGATATAATCCACTACGGATTGAATTTACTCCAAATGTTCCTACTGGTGAAGATATTCCAGATGAAGCAGATGCAAATATTTTTTTAAGACCAGACGGATCTATCGATTATGTTCAAATGACCAGAAATGGAGACGGTCATTTTTATGATGTTTCATCTCAAATTCTTGGTCAGGGAGGTGTAGGAGCAACAGTAAGAGCTGTTTCTAAAAGTGTTACTGGATTGTCTTTGTTGAATGATGGTAGAGGTTATGAAACACCACCGTTTCTTTCCATTACTGGAGGTAATGGAAATGGTGCAACGGCATCTGCCGATATTGATGTTAAAGGTGTAGTTTCGTCAGATGTAACGATTACAAACTCAGGACAATTTTATTTAACTGCTCCATACATACTATTTTCTGGCGGGGGTGGCAGAGGAGCAAAAGGAAAAGCTATTATAAATCAAGGTCAACTTGTTGATATTATTGTTACCGATAAAGGTGTTGGATATACTTCTCCTCCATCAGTAATATTTACTAGAAATGTAAAACTAAAAAGAAAATCTAGAAATAGACAATCATACAATTTAGAAGTTTTTAATGTAACAGGTATAACATCTAATATTGGTAGAGCCGATACTTCAATTTACGTATCTACCACAACTCCGTACCCTGGTAGTGGAGTAATTTTATTAGAGAAAGAAATAATACGTTATACTGGCAAAGATTCAAATCGTTTTACTGGTTGCACTAGAGGATTAAATTTTAGATATGATCAACGAGTAATATTAGATTCTACTCAAGATGACCCGATTACTGGTTTGAGTGCATACGAATATAATACAGGCGATAGAATTATTAGGACTCAAGAGTCATCTAGTAGTAAAATTGCAATTGTTTATGATTGGAGACCAGAAACAAAGGAATTATTTATTGTCTTTCAAATTGATGAGTTAGCATTTATAGATGCTGGTTCTCCAGGAGAAAAGTCAGCAGTAACTTTTGATGCAGGAATTGCTGATTCCACCAATTCGTTTCAACTTCCTCATGAAATTATAGACTTAGAAGGTTCTTTGATATATGTATTAACTCCACAACCATCAATTTTAATAGACAAGGCATTTAAAGATGATGCTGAATTAGATGGTTCGGGTAATGGTTTTCCAGATTTAATCAATACTGGAACAGCATACGAAAATCAAATTAACTTAGATGCTGGAATTGAGACAACTTTATACGGTATAGAAGAAACAACAGGGGGAACAAATACAACATTATTTGTTTCTGGAGACGGTATCAAAGATTCTAGTGTTCCGTTTAAAAATGCAACAATTACAGATGCAAGTTTACTGAATGAAGGTGTCGAACATGACGCACTTATTAAAATAAAAATGGATACTCGAAATACCAATAATTATAATGGTATTGGATTTAATGTTGGTGAGACTATTACTGGAATTGAATCTTTAATTACAGCTACAGTTGTGTCTTGGGATGCGACAAACTATATATTAATTGTTAAAGATCCTATTCCATATGATACTACAAATCCATCTTTTGGATTACTATATGAATTTTCTAGCAATTCAACAATAGTCGATATTAGAATCTTAACAGGCGGAAATGGTTATTCTACTCCAATCGTATTGAATATACCAACTTCTATTGTTAGAGGTGTTGCTACAGCAGCATTAACAGCAGATCAAATTACAAGTACTACTATAAGTGTAGGTGGATATGGATACACGTCTCCACCCGTAATATCATTCACTTCTCCATCAGGATCGGGGGCAATTGCTCAAGCAATTTTAGGTGGAGAGAAAGTTTCTGGTTCTAATGGAGGAATATGGAGAATCTTATCTATAGATTATATAACTGAAGTCAGAAACGATCAATTTTAACAACTAAATATAATGTATGCACAAGAATAAAAATTCCCAAGGGACAAATTAATGTCAGCACTTCTTACAGATCAATTTAGAATTTATTCAGCAAAAAAATTCGTCAAATCTCTTGAGGGTCCAAATTCACAAGAAACCGATTTAGTTGCTGGATCAAATAGAGATCGTTTATATCTTTTTATTGGTAGACCACAACCATGGGATAATGAAAATAATCCTCCACAGGCAATTGATAGTTTTGAAGAGTATAGTGATCTTTATGATGATATGATCTCATTAAAGAGAGTACTATCTAATGATACTATCCAAGTAGTTCGTCGTATTGACTGGACTCCTCCAGAAAAAACTACTGGTGGTTTAGGTTTTATTTACGATATGTATCGTCATGACTATTCTCCAACAAAAACTGCTGCTTCTGGATCGACCAGATTATATGATGCTGATTTTTATGTTGTAAATTCAACTTATCAAGTTTATAAGTGCATCTATAATGGAACATCTCCAGCAGATCCAAACGGTAAACCATCTACAATCGAACCAACTGGAACATCAACTTCAATTATATCTACTGCCGATGGATATAGATGGAAATTTATGTATACCATTCCTGTTGCCTCAGTACTAAAATTCTTTTCTTCTGAATATGTTCCTGTTCTATTAGATTCCTCAATTTTAAGTAATGCTGTATCTGGAGAGATTGATACAGTTGTAATTACTGCTTCTGGTGCTGGATATAATAATGGTAATTATGATAATGTTTCTATAGTTGGTGATGGTACTGGTGGTAGATTATCTATTGTAGTTGATGGTGGCAAAATTGTAAATGCAACAGTTACTTCTGGTGGAACAGGATATACATTTGGAAAAATTATTGTTGAGTCTATTAATGGAATTGGAACTGGAACTGGAGGGTCTATTGATGTAATTATTCCTCCTCAGGGTGGACATGGATCTGATCCTAAATTTGAATTGGGTGCTTATAGGGTTATGATCAATGCCAAACTTGCGTATTCTGAAGGATCTGGAGATTTTCCAATTGATAACGATTATCGTAGGATTGGACTAGTTTTAAATCCATATAAGTTTAATACACAAGAGTTATCTGATGAGTTAACTCTTAGTTCAACTAAGTCTGTAGTGTTTGCCACGACATTTCAGGGAAATTTTACTGTAGATGAAATTATTACTCAAACTAGAACTGTAGGTGGCCAGTCGGTAACTTCTAGAGGAAGAGTTATTTCTTGGAATCCTATCACTAAAGTATTAAAATATTACCAAAATAAAATTGACGGTATTTTTCCAGAAATTACTGGATCATTGAATACCTTTGATGGTAGTAACGTAATTATAGGATCTTCTTCAGGTGCTTCTGCAGAACCAGATGTGAATTTTCCAGCAGTTCCAGGAACTTCAACCAGAACAATTAATAATACCGAATATGATCTAGGTATGAAATTTACATCTGGTTATGCGTTTCCAGAAATACAAAGGAATAGTGGAGAAGTTATCTATATAGATAATAGGAAATCTATTTCTCGTGCAAACGATCAAATTGAAGATATAAAAATTGTTATTGAATTCTAATTAAGTAGATAAAAAAAATGTCACAAACACCATACGGTAGCAGCAGCACAACCAACTCCAGCACAACCAACTCCAGCACAAGCAGCACTAACGCGAGCACTAGTATCGGCGGATCACAAAGCACTAACTTGAATGTTAGTCCTTATTATGATGATTTTGATAAATTTAAGAATTTTTATAAGGTTCTCTTCCGACCAGGATTTCCTATCCAAGCAAGAGAATTAACTACACTTCAATCTGTCCTACAAAATCAGGTAGCAAGTGTTGGGTCACATTTATTTAAAGATGGTGCTATGGTCATTCCTGGCCAGGTTGGATGGGATAATAATGTCGATTGTATCTTACTGCAATCTTCATTCTTAGGTTCCGAAGTAGAAAATTATCGAGATAGTTTATATGGAGCAACTATCACTGGACTGACTAGTGGAGTTAAAGCAGAAGTTATTAATACGATAAGTGTTATAGAATCAGAAAAGGGATTCATTACATTATACATTAAATATACAGAATCAGGTGGTATAGAAAAAACAAATAATAAATTTCAAAACAACGAACAAATAATAGTAAATAAAGAACTTACTTTTGGAAATACCTTAATTGAAATTGGAACTCCTATAGCTCAATTAATTCCAAACAACGCAACTAGTATTGGAACTGTTGCATATATTAATGATGGAGTTTATTTTATTAGAGGTTTTTTCATTGATGTACAATATCAGAGTTTAATACTAGATCAATATACTCAAAATCCGTCATATAGAATTGGTCTGGAAGTATCAGAATCAATTATAACTTCAGAAGATGATTCTTCATTAAACGATAATGCTGCTGGATCATCTAATTATGCTGCTCCAGGAGCACATAGATTTAAAATTAAAACTACATTAACGAAAAAAAATATTGATGATGATGCTGATAAAAATTTCCTAGAACTATTACGATTAAAAAAAGGTAAGGTAGAATTAAAAATTGATGAAACGAAATATAATGAATTAGAAAAAAGATTTGCCACTCAGATGTTTGACATCACTGGTGATTTTATGGTTGTTCCTTTTGATGTTAAGATTAGAGAATGTTTAAATGATGGATTTAATGATGGAGTATTTGATCCAGGAACATTTACTGATGATACTAAGGTTTTATCGTCAGATGATTTATATTGTTGTCAAATATCTCCAGGTAAGGTTTACTTACAAGGATATCCTATTACCAGAGATTCACAAACATATCTAGATCTACCTAAACCAAGAGATTATAAATCGTTAGAAAATAATATAATTCCATTTGAACTGGGTAATATTGTTAAAGTTACAAATACATTTGGGTCTCCAATATTAAGCGGTCCTAATATTGATAGTTCATATCAAACTATAGAATTGAGAGACAGTCTTACAGGTACTCCTGGAACTGTTGCTGGAAATATTATTGGATTAGCTAGAACTGCTAGTTGGGAATTTGTTTCTAGCGGAACTGATACTAATGAAGGAGATCTAAATGATGTATATCATTCACACATATTCGATATTTCATTATTTACTAAAGTTTATTTATCAACATCCGTAACTATTGAAGGGGGATCAATTGTTAGAGGGAAAATAAGTGGAGCTACTGGTTTTATTAGGTTGAGTTCTGGTACAAGTTTTACAGGACAGACTCTAACTTTGTATGGAGTCAGCGGAGAATTTAGAATAGGAGAAGTTATTGAAGTTGATGGAAGAGATAAAGCATTTATATCTGGAGTATATACACATCAACTTTCTGATATTAGACAAATAATTGGAAGAAATACTTTAAATACGGTTATTTTATCTGGCGATATTCAATTCACAGAAGAAGTTAAAATAACAGGTGATAAGTTTACATATTCAATTGTATCAACTCAAGGATATTTGACTGGATACAATAGCAACATTTCACCAGAAATTAGATGCGGAGATTACTTATATATTTCGGATACTGAATATTTTATAGTTGCTGCTGTTCCATCAAACTTAATCTTAACATCTGTATTTACATATGATTTACAAAAATTAAAAGTAACTCCAGTTTCAGGTTTTGTACCTACAACTGGAACTCAATATAATGTTGTTGTACGAAAAAGACCTACACTTTTAGGAAAGCAAAACGGAGATTTATTCTCAGAAATGCCAAAAGAGTCTATTAAGACAATTTCCGATGAAAGTATGATCATTAGAAGAACATACGAATCTCAAATTACAAGTAATAGTTTTACAATTTCACTTTCAGAAAACCAACAATTTGAAGCAGTGGAAACCGAAAACTATAATCTTATTGTAACTGGTGTTTCTGGTGGTTCTTCATACTCAATTGGATCTATATTACTTTTACAAACTTCCACATCTGGAACTGCTGCATATACAACATTCAACACTAGTGGAGTTCCAAGATCAACAATTACTGTTAGTAATCTTGTTGGTATTACTTCTGTACGATTTAATTGCGTAATTTCTAAAAATATCGTAACTGAGAAGGTCAAAAATTCCAATAAAATGGCAGTTTGGAAAGTTAATAAAACATTTAAGCAAGGAGATCAACTTCAGTATGGATTATCATATACAAACATTTATGGAACTAGAATTGAAGATTCTGAAATTTCATTAGGAAAAACTGATGTATATAAACTACGAGCTGTATATGAATCGGTAGATAGTAGCGATGCTATTATTCCTTTTGTTACTTTGGTTGAACCATCCTTCTTTGCTACGGGATCTATAGTAACAGGAAAGACTTCTGGAGCAAAAGGATATGTTGTAGATTTTAATACTGGAACTTTGAAATTAAGTATCGTATATGAGAACAATATTCCATTCCAACAAAATGAAACTATAACTGGTGTTAATAGTAATGAGAATCTAATTGATGCTCTGATTAGCGATTCTGATGGGTCTATAAATCAAGGTAGTAAAAATATTACAACTTCATTTTTTCTAGAGACTGGACAAAAAGAATTTTTCTATGATGTTTCTCAAGTAATTAGAAAAAAAGGATCAAATAATCCTATTCGTAAATTAAAAATTGTAGCAGATTATTATTCTCATGAATCGACTGGAGATTATTTCAATATAAATTCCTATATTGGTACTAATTATAAAGATATACCAGAATTTATTCCTGCAGTTGGTTCTGGATCTACTCTTTATGCAAAAAAAGAACTCAGAGATGTTTTAGACTTTAGACCAGCAATAGCTCCTTTATCTGATGGGGCAGGAACTTTATCGGATCCATTCGTATTAAACTGTTCATCATTTGATTTTAATAGTAGGTTATTTACGGTCTCCGAAGGTGCTACGGTATTTGATATCCCTAAACCAGACTCAGATTTTAGATGTGATTATTCATATTACCTAAAACGAATAGATAAATTGTTTGTTGATAAAGATGGAAGATTTATATTGATTACAGGTAAATCCGAAGAAAACCCTTCTCCACCAGATGATATTGATGGTATCATGCTTCTTGCTACAATAGCACATGAATCATATGGTTATGACCCTACCATAGACAGTGCAGTATTCAAAGAAAACATCAAACGCTATTCTATGAAAGATTTAGCGTCTTTGGACAAAAGACTTTCTAATGTAGAGTATTACAGTGTAATGACTTTACTTGAGCAGGAAACTAATACCCAAACAATTAAAGATGAATTTGGAAATGATAAATTCAAGAATGGATTTTTTGTTGATTCATTTGAAAATCAAAATGTAATTGATAGTGAAAATGAAGATTACTCAGCATCGATAGATTTTGCTCAAAGAATTATGAGACCATCTCATTATACTGCAAATGTTTCTTTAATTTATAATGAAAATGCATCTACTAATGTAGTTAGAAACACAGGCATTATTACATTACCATTTACCGATCTGAATTTAATTGAGCAACCATATGCGTCTAGAGTTGAGAATGTAAATCCCTTTAATGTATTTACCTTCTTAGGTGCTATCGAATTGAATCCATCAAGCGATGATTGGGTAGAAACTGAAATTGCACCTGTTAATATTGTTAGAGTTGAGGGAGATTTCCAATCACGCGCAAGAGAGATTGGTGCAGATCAAAATGGGTTTGGTCCACAAAGATGGGGTTCTTGGGTTGAAGATTGGTCTGGGGCACGATCATCTACCGCTGGTGGAGATTGGGTAGGTTGGGCAGGTCCCTTAGGAAGGCTTATTCCTGCTTGGGGAACTAGAACCACAACTACAACAGGAATTATTGAAAGGAGAACTGGAACACAGCAAAGAGTTGTTGAAAGATTTGATACTCAAAGTTTAGGTAGTAGAATTATAAATAAAACTTCTATTCCATGGATTCGTTCTAGAAATATTGCAATCAAAGCAGAAAGATTAAAACCATCAACTAGGGTTTATGCGTTTTTTGATAATGTCCCAGTAACTAATTACTGTATTCCTAAACTTTTAGAATTAATTAAAAATCCAGCAGTAAACATAAATTCCAATAGTATTCCTTTCCAAATTGGTGAAAATGTTGAAATTGTAGAAACAGATTCTAGAGGATCTCAACTTGTTCTCTTTAGATGTAAAGTTTCTGCCCTCAATAATGGATACAGATATAATCCATATACATCTTTAGAACTATCTGATGTATATTCTTCAGAAACTCCATATCTTAATATTGATGTAGATTCTTTAGCGGAACAAGTCAGTTCTAATTATTTTGGAAACATACTATCAAATTATGTAATTATAGGAACTACTTCTGGGGCAAGGGCAATTATAAAAGATAGAAGATTAATTACAGATCCAAGAGGAACATTCAAAGGTGCATTTTTTATTCCAAGAGGAAATATTTCATCAAATCCTAGATGGGCAACGGGAAGAAGAATATTCAAACTTACTACTAGTGAATCTGATGCAGTTCCTACTGTAGGATCATCCACTGATTCTAGTGCTCAAATTACATATGAAGCAACGGGAGTATTAGAAACTTCTCAAGAAACTGTATTATCTATCAGAAATGCAGATATACAGACAGTACCCCTTACTGATGAAAGAACTAATGCAAGAACTAGGTCAGAACAAGTTGTTATTGGTTGGTGGGATCCTTTGGCGCAATCATTTATAGTTCAAGAAAAAGGTGGATGTTACTTATCTAAGATTGAAGTGTATTTCAATTCTAAAGACCCTAACATACCTGTTAGTTGTCAACTAAGAGTTATGCAAAATGGTACTCCAACCAATAGAATTTTACCACTGTCTACAGTATCAGTATATCCTGAAGATGTAGAAATTTCGGAAAATGCTTCCATTCCAACCGTTTTTAGATTTCCAGCACCAGTGTATATAAGTGATACTGAAGAGTATTGTTTTGTTATTTTTACCGATTCTAATAAGTATACTTGTTGGATTTCTGAGATGGGTGAAATTGATATTACTGGAGATAGAACTATTTCAGCACAACCCTATGCTGGTGTATTATTTAAGTCTCAGAATGCCTCAACCTGGTCACCTAATCAATTACAAGATTTAAAATTTGTTATTTATAGAGCTGCCTTTGGTCCTCTTAATGGAAAAGTAGTATTAAATAATTCTGCACTAGGAGTTGGTAATAGAGGAATTATAAGTCTTAAAGAAGATCCTATTATCACACAAAAACCAGGGCAGACATTAATTCTTGATAGTGCATCAGGTTCATTTACTCTTGGTGCTAGAATATATCAAGTATCTACAAATGCGTCAGCCACAATTCAACAATTAGTTACAACAACAACACCATATCAATTAATTGTAGATAATGTTGATGGCACATTTTTACAAGGAACTAATATTGGGGGGATAATTACATATCCACTGGTAAGTA
>Ga0181358_1000915_pt1 | contig 13482 bp, 32 predicted proteins | sample Fa13VDMM110SD_FD_130096 | JGI IMG/M metagenome (GOLD analysis project Ga0181358, IMG submission 130096) | Freshwater viral communities from Lake Michigan, USA - Fa13.VD.MM110.S.D | ecosystem: Environmental > Aquatic > Freshwater > Lake | place: USA: Michigan | collected 2013-09-24
GAGCTTACAGTTCCATCCTCTACAAGATCGACAAGGCAGTCGTACAAGCGAACGCCTTCATTGATACTGTCGAATGAGCGAATATATTCCTCTCGATTAGCGTAGCAGTAAGAGAGGAGGTCAGAAGTGGTCATTGGCTTAGTTTCGATCATGTAATTACTATACCGTTTTCGCTCAGCGAAAACAAGGGTCTAAACCGAAGGTTTAGGGTCGGTTAACCGCCCTAAGACCCAGACAGATACACCCTGAGCAAAATTCAAGGCCAGTCCGTTTCTCTACCTAGTCCGAAACCCTCAAGCCAGGCTTCGGATCGATCTTTCACTATTGCTTCCTCAAATAGATGGAGCAACTCGCCTTGTGCTCCAAGAGGAATTTGGTAAGTCTGAAAGATTACCTTCAGCTCTTCTTCGTAGTTTGAACTCATTTTTCTGGGATAATCACGTCAAAGTCGGGAGTAGCGGATAGAACAAATACGAATGCTTCAGCAAGGTGCAATCCAGATTCACTTCTAACTGAGAAGGTCAAAGGCCACGCTTCCCTCCACCCTGCACGTCCGAAGTAATATAGCCGAGCAGCCTCTTGAATAATGTCGTAGATGTCATTAACCTCTGGCTGAAGGATCGTGAAGGTGTCCCAGTCGGTTTCCGTTTCAAGGACTTTGTATTGGAACTTTTTATTCACAACCCTTGCAGAGCAATTTCCAAACGCTTACGCGCTTTCGTGCACGTTATCCCGGAGAGAGACTTTCGGGCAGCGGAGCGAAGTTCTTGTCTCGAACCATTAGCAAGTGCCTGGGCGAGCTTAACTCGCTTGTCTTCCGGTCCAGTGAACCAGAGAGCATTACGACTCGCTGCTTTCAGCGTGTCTTGCTTAGCAGTTTTTCTGATCAAGGGTTCCTTCATTCTGCAGCCATCCAAGCGTTGCAAGCGCATTCGAAGATTTCGTCGTCTGGGGTGTTTCCGATGGGGTCGTCTAACAAATAAGCGACGCGGTCTTCCGCAGCATCGCGACAGTCGTACATTGAGGAGGTTACAGCCCACTCGTCCACGCGAGCCATGATTTTGAAGAAGCGTCTGTCGTTTTTCATACATATATTATACAGTTTCTACCCCGCAGAGACAAGCCGGAGAACCGCCCCAGGCGGTTCGGTTTACCGCCCTTTGCGTAGTAAAGACCAACCCTTAGGGGACGGGGTCGCTAGTAGGAGTAGGAATACAACCCTGGCAGGGCTTCGGAAGCAGCAATCCACTTGTCAATGTGTTCCTCGGCCCAAGCAATTGGAAGGAGTTTCTTGCGTCGGTTCTTCTCTCGCAAGTTCGCATAGTAAGTCGTACCAGGTTTAGCTCTCCAATCAGGATAATCTTCTTCCAAAACAGTCCAAACTTACCACTTCATGTGGCCCCCCTGCTCTTGGAACTTATCAAGGTTCTTTAGGTCGTATGTTCGGAAGAAATGCTTCGGGTATATTTCTTAGACCACTTTATTGTATCGTCTATCTCATTCGACTTGAGGGCTTCGAGCATATCTATCGTGCCCACATACCTGTACACAACCGGGCCATAGTAATCGCAAAGGCTTGTGTAAAGGACTATATTTTCGTTTTTCATACTATCACTAAAGTATTTTAACTTTGTGGACTACGCAGGGGAGAGGAAGGCTTCCACTCGGTTAACCGCCCAGGCTCTCCAACCACTTTTGAGCGACAGTCTCATTACCTTTCTGCCACTCGATCCACCGTCCGTTCGGACCCCATCCGTCAACAACATCTAAGTCTCCAGTTCGGCTTCGAACAGTGGTGGAGTAGCCCCCGTCCTCGAGAAGAACAGTTACACCTCCTTTCTCATAGAGATCAGAAGAAGAAAGTCCAGGGACGTAGTTCTCTGTTCGCTGTACGAGATTGATTAACTTGTCAATCGTTTCCATGATTTGGGCTCACGTATTTTCGCATTCGCCATTGTAATAACCCTCTCGCCACCCTGAGCTATGGTGCTCCCGGTTGCTCTTTTTGAAAAGTTCCCGAAGTTCTTTCTGAGCTTCCTTGGGGATTGAGTAAATCTGAAAGATTGCTTTCAGCTCTTGTTCACAGGACATGTTTGTTCCCTCAGGATTCATTAGAGTTTCGTTTCGCTTATGTAGTAATGATACCGTTTCTGCTCTGAAGAAACAAGGGTGCTAACCGAACGGTTCAGGGCGGTTTACCGCCCTTTGAGATATCGGCCCGAAGCAGGGACAGTCGCACACACACCTAAAACACGAAAAAACAGTTGGTTCTATCCGTCGGGAAGGGCCTTGGCCCCTTCTACAGGGTAGTTTTCACTCGAGAACTGAAAGAGTTCTTTCGACCTCGACCCTTGGATAATACTTTCTGTTTTTCGGCGTTTCTAGCGGAAGAGGCACAGGATAGTACCTTTGACCTCGCGGATCAAGAAAGAGCGAGCATCCGCTCAAGAGGTTGCAAAGCCTTGAGTCTTAGCTCCTCGTCGAGTTTAATCTCGGGTGTTAAATCCCGCAGGCAATTGCGTACTTTTTCAAGGGTATTTAATTTCATCCAGGGACAGGAGTTGCAATTGCAACCATCTCGGCCAGGAACATCCAGGAACACCTTGTTGGGCGCAACCTGAAGCATCTTGTGAATGATCCCCGGTTCCGTTAGGACGATGAATGTTTCAGCTTTGCTTTCTTGCACCCTGCGCAGCAAGGCACTCGTGGATCCCACAAAGTCAGCTAGGCGCAACAGGGCTTCCTCGCACTCGGGGTGGGCAATAACCTCGCAGCCAGGGTTGGCCGTCCAAAGTTCCATGAGAGCTTCTTCGCTAAAAGCTTCATGAACTTGGCAACTCCCGTTCCAGAGCGTTAGCTCTCGGCCAGTTTGCTCAGCTACCCACCGCCCCAGGTTTTTGTCCGGTGCAAACAAAATGGGTCGGTCTTTCGGAATCTGGTTTACCAGGTGCACTGCATTACTGCTGGTGCAAATAAGGTCGCTCTGGGCCTTAATCGCTGCCGAGCAATTTATGTAGCTCACTACGTAATGGTCCGGGTTTGCCTTACGGAAAGCAGCAAAATCCCCTGGTAAACAAGCATCAGCCAAGCTACAACCTGCATTGATATCAGGAAGTAAGACGGTCTTCGATGGGTTAACAATCTTGGCAGTTTCAGCCATGAAGTGAACACCGCAAAACACAATCGTGTCCGCGTCCGTCCCAGCAGCTTGGCGGGCCAGTTCAAGGGAATCCCCTACAAAATCCGCAATTTCCTGAATGGCTGGTTCCTGGTAGTAGTGGGCCAGGATTACGGCATTACGTTTTTGCTTCAGTTCTAGGATTTCTTCTGTCAAAGTCATGGTTTTCCGTCGGTTGTGTGCTAGATTGTCAAACTGAACGAGAATTAAATGGGGTGGGGCTTAACAGCACGTTCCGCTTCGTCATACATAGCAAATACCTCGGTACATTCAGGCTCCATGGTAATCTCAAATCCGGAAAATTCCCGCTGCGAAGGGAAGCGATCCTCGTAGTATCCGATTGGGCTCTCATACAGAGCTCGAACACTGGTAACTCTGTGACCGGGAAGTTGGGACTCCAAAGAGGAAGTTACGGCTGCTTTCACAGCTTCGAGATCAAGTTTGACTTTGGCGAAGTGCATTAGTTTAGTCATCGGTCCCAGTTAGAAGACTTACGAGTTTCTGAAGGTTTCAGGACGATATCAACCCCTTCGAAAGTAGTGCCGCTAACTTCGTGCCTCATATCTTTTTGTGTTGTAACCTTGAAAGAGATTTGATTGACCGTAAAGTTAGGGTAAGATCGCCCAATTTCTTGCTTAATTAGATTTTCAATTTGAGTTTTTGTAAGTGATGTTTTGAATGGGGAGTTGTCAAAAAGGTTGCTCATTGGTGTTTGCTCAAGGGATTAAGTGCGGGGTTGATCGTAACGGTTAAGTCGGTCATCGCTGGTAACGTAACTCTCACCTAAATAATGAAAGCATCTGTTACGGATAAGAAACCACTCAGTTGTGTTGTCGTCGTCACTCTCAGCTAGTAACAGGTCATGATCAAAACCTGCGTAGTAGTTGTGGTTGTAGTGGCTAATATCGTCAATTCTTTTGAATTGCTCCATTTGCAATCCATCTGGGTACTTTCTTCGTAGAGCATGGCTGAAAAGGGTGAGTGAACTAAGTATAGTGCCTTTTCCAGGGAAAGACAAGCCGGGAAACCGCCCTTGACCGGGGGGCGTGTTGCTCAGTCTTTTTCGTCATCCTCCTCATCTTCCTCGTCAAAGTACTGAGGGTCAGTATCAATCACAACGTTCCGGAAGGTAATCTTGCCGTTGTCGTATGAGCAATCAGAAGGGGTCAGAGGGGTTTCAAATGTGTGAATACAACCCAGATCCTTGATTGCCTCTTCGGAGTAGGTTGTATCCCGAATGTCTTGAACGCGGATGGCGCCAATGGTGCCAGAATCCACACCGTAGGTGTCACCAAACTGGTCTTTATATTCACCGTCACCGTGTTCCGTACCGAAAATGAAAAACTCTCTCTCATCTTTCAGGTGGAGCCTACCTGTTCGCTCCCCACTACCGTGAGGAAACAGGAGTTCGCAAACTTCGTCCCACTCGTCATGCATGACATAACAAAGATCGCCGATGTAATAAGTTGGTTTCATTTGCTTGAGATTTAAGGTCGAAGTAGGTGGTTGGGGCTCAGCAATCTTCGTTGTCCCGGTCTCCTTCGTCCTCAGAACCTTGAAGCTCATTTTCGAAGTAGGACGCGAAAATTTCGTCTTTGCAGGTGTTGCCGAAAACAGGTGAAAGGATTTCCATTTTCTCAAGAGTTAGGTTGGTTGTTAGCTAGAGAGTGAACTCAACGATAAGGGTCCCAGGCGAACTCGCGTGTGCCATCGCAGATTTCCGAGTGGTACTCGTAAAACATGTCAACCACTTGGTCAACCGGATCAACTTCAAGGGAAACTTCATCGCGGGCAATCCCAAACAACTCGGAGTAAAGCCGGTCGAAGGCACCCTTGGTACCGTCGTAACCAGCAAAGCCATTACCACCGAGGTACAGAAACGGGGCGGAAGGCTGCCGCCAGCTGATCAGTGGCGGCGGTGGGGTCAGGCATCGTCAATCTCCACCATGGGGGCAAGCAGACCGCCACAGGCACAGACCAGTGCTCTAATTCAGGATACTGAGCGTTCAGCAGGGTTACCTGCCCGGAAGGATTGGCTACAGGCACATTGCCTCCACCTTCTTTCCCGGTCAGAGTGCTGAGCCAGCGGATGTAGCCGTATTCAAGGCCCATGATGTCAGGGGACTGTGGGATGAGTTACCGGGCAAGCCCCGGCGGGACGTGGGGCTAGCAATAAGCGTTTGCCGATCCGAACGGATTAGCTGAAAGATCAAAAAAACCTTCGTATCTTTCCGCTTCAGCACGCGTCATTGGTTGAAGCCGCGAAGGTGACTGACTCGTCCCCCACTGGAGGCGATCGTTTACTCTGGACCGGTGATTGTGGTGCTTAATCCTGGAGCGCGTTTTGCTCCAGTAGCAAGCGGTTCCATGAAAGTAGCCGTAGCCGGTTGCATTGGTCATGGCTGGTGGTGCCGGTGGTGGGTGACTCTGTAATTGTACCATACGGCAGGCAGGGGGCGCAAGCCCCCTAACCCCGTGGCGCTCAGGCAGTGCGATTAAAACCGTCTCTCCTAAGGATCTTCCACAACTCCTTGCCTTCCTTTGCGTCTATGGTGAAGACTAGCAATGGGGTAAGCTCCCAACGGTTGCCACGGGTCGGTTCAGGGTCCCAGCGAGTGATGGTAACCGAACCGGCAGCGCAGGGGGTGGTGGTGAAATCGTACCGCCGCATCCCTTGTGGACAAACCAGGGTATAGGTGGTGGAGGCAGTGGGAGCCATTGCGGTCCGGTGTAGATAACTCTGTAATTGTAGCATGGATGGGCCAGGGAACGCAAGCCCCTAACCACGTGGCGCTCAGGATGGGCTCCGGCGGGCTTCGGGGGAACAGGTGTCAGTGACTTTCATACTAATATGATAGCGCCTTTGCCCGCAAAGGCCAAGGGTGGAGACCGAACCAAGGGGTACGGGAAACCGAACCGGTGTGGGAGGCTCCTAGCAGGGCTGCAGGGGCTCAACGAGCCTAGGTGGCCCTTGGCTCTGGGCTGCTCTCCGAGGCTTCCCCTCAGTCTTCCCAGGGTCGCTAGAGTGGCCCTGCGACCGGTCAGCTCAGGATCCAGTGACCAGCGCCTCCAGTGTGTCTTCGCTCACCTGGACCAGTCCAGGGTCAAGATCTCGGAGGCTGGCCACGGCTTGACCGGAGTTCATATATTTCTCACTCAGGAGAACATTGTTAGAGTCAACAACGTAGAACAGGTTCCCATCTTGGCACAGCCAGTTATCGGAACCACGAACTTCCGTGTAGATCAGACCGTCCACGGGGTGGACAACTTCTTCACCAACGTAAAGGTGAATCCCGAGGATCTGGGCGTAAGGAGAGAACGGGTTCATTGAAGGGCTACCATTGGAATGTGTACAAAGGGTGATTGTTAAGGGGCAAGTTTCTGGGTATTGTTCCAGCGGCAGATTGAACGATGTTGCGTAGCGCAGTACTTAGTCGAATGACTACACTCAAGGCATATGACTCGCCAAGTGCCACGGAAATCCCAATCTTCTTCAAGCCTACCTGGCGTACGGCACACGGAGCAGTTTGCAATGTCCGGTGTAAACACCTTTTGCGTGTGGTAAGGGAACTCGGTGCTGGGGCGGACGGACTTTGTGGGTGAGGTCATTGCGGGTGGTGCCTTTCAACTCATTTAGTATACCGTTTCTGCAGGGCAGAAACAAGGGGGGAGAACCGAACCACTCGGGGCGGTTTACCGCCCCCCTCTCTAAGGGTCCTCTGAGCCCTACAGAGCCTTGCCAAGGCGGATCGGTCCTTAGCCCCGGAACCGCCCTCAAGGGCGGTAGCTCTCCGGCATAGGCTCCGCTCCTTTGACGTAAGTCCACATGGTGGACAAGTTCTGTCTCCAAGTAGGCTACACCTTTCAATGACAGAATCTTGAGAGCGAGCATCGGTTCCCTGCTCATCTTTAATCCATCAACCCGCTCAAGTCATCGATCAAGTAGTTCAGCTCGGAAATTTCTACAATGTCGTATTCGTGTATAGAGAAAGAACGGAATTGCCCTCTAATAGTCCAACAAAATGCACTATGTTTTGAACGGTCAAACAACATGAATGGGTAGATGTGTCCCATAGTATTATCTTTGATTACACCCGTGAAAACATCGCCGTTTCTTAGTGTAACTGCAACCCTTTTAAGGTAAAAGGGTATAAGATTAATCGCAATTGTTTTCATTTCGGGGAGTTTAGTTGACATGGGTTTAGATTTGGTTGTTTTTAACATACTCTTACCTGTATCTCGTAAACAGGTGCTTAAACTGACCATCTGGACATGTTACCCGCCCTCAATGTTGAATGACGAGTGATCCTTTCAGGATCTTGAGTTCGAGCTTAGGGTTATTATACATTTCAACCCATCAACCCGCTCAAGTCATCGATCAAGTAGTTAATACCTGCCTCATCCATCATGTCTTCAAAAGTGCTTTGCGAACGGTAGTCTTCTTGCACGTAAAGGGCATGAGCCGCTGTCAAGTCTTCTCCGGCTTCAAACTCGTAGAGCTTCTCACCTATTTTAGCAAGGATCGTCATGGTTTATTGCGATAGAGTTTAACTTAATTAAACAACCTGGAGGACCAGGCGATCGGCACTTGTCCCCACTTTGAAGGAACCCATCCAAAGGTAAGCTCCCCAGAGGTAGTCTTCCTCAACGTTGCGGAACTCAGCGGTTATTGAACCGTTGTCTCGCAATTGTGCCTCAGTCTCAAGTTCCTTGAGAGAGTTCGAGCCCAGAAATTCCTTAAGGTGCTTCAGAGTGCTGAACCACGTATCGTTATACTTGAAACCGAGGAAATGGTTCTGGTCACAACATGTGGGCTGGCTGCGATAGTTGGAACCTGCGAGAACGACTTGGCCAGCGGCCAGGCTGGTTACGGAGAGAGACTTTGTCATTCGTTTTTTTTTGAATTTTTGTTTAAGAAACGGTTAGATAATCTTAACTCAGTGAGCAGCAGGTTCGCCAGGTTCTTTGAACTTGTTGCTCCTGACCAGTCCCTTCTTGACAAGGCTACCCAGCACCGCATTCGTGCTAAGGGACTCTTCGGCAAGTTTGTGAAGCCAGCCGCAGCCAGGCATATCCATGCCTTCTTGGATGGCGGTGAAGAGGGTCATCTCTTTCTCAGTGAGTGCTTTGATTTCCATACTAATATCATACCGTTTCTGCGGTGCAGAAACAAGGGTGGAGACCGAACTAGGTGGGTCGGTTAACCGCCCCTGGACCCTCAATCTTCGTACAGTTTGCCTGAGTTAGACACGTAAACTCTACGTTCTCCTTCTGTTTGAAATTCTTTGGAAGGCTCTCCCGTTTTTATGATGGTTCCTCTCTTACCTGTATGGGTGTAATGTTGCCCTTTATGGGAAACGTCTGTGTCAGAGGGGGAATACCCGGGAACGTAATAACTTCCGCCTTGGGAAGAAACACTGCTTTTGACCTTAAGTGGGTTCTTTTTCGTGCCCACGTCGGTCATAACTGCCTTTTGACTGTCTGATGTAATCTCTGATCTCTTTACATTCAGTTTGTAAGGTTTGTTACCGGACCTTCGGTCACCCCCTTCAGGTTTGGCTTCTTCTGTACCCTTCTTGCACTTTCCACCTGTGCCATAAGCAGTGCCGTTTGGCCTTACGCAACGCGTAAAGTCGTACGAATCTGTTCCAGATTCACTGAAATTAAGACCCTGAGTTGCTGAAGCAAGCTTGTTGAAAACTTCGAGGCAGTCGTCGGAGAATGAACCTTGCATGTCTGAAAAAAAAGGTGTACTAGAATTTACCCTACTTTTAGACTCAGATCAGCCGTAGTAAGGGGGTTGGGGATCGAAAATCATTGGGAACCGGCTCCCTTCCGGTCTTGCAACGAATCCTTGGTACTTTTCAACCCAGAGTGGGTCGGCGTAGCAAAGCTCTCCAAGACGGTAGGTAGGGTTGCTCGAATAAAAAGGTTCCAGTTCCTCGTTGGTCTTCTCAAGAAAACTTGCTTCTTCGCTGTTTTTTTTGACGTCCTTGTGGGGTAAGTAACGAGCGTACCAACTCATTCGATCGCTCAAGAGCCCTGTTTCGGCCAGTTGGTCGTCTCCCAAGTCATAGACTTGTGCGGGACCGTAAGAAACGTAACGCGGATCCCCAGGAGAACCAATTTCTACAAGTACGAAGCAATCCCGTTGCCAGAGCCAGTCCGAAGAACCCACCGGGGCGTATACAGTATAGATGAAAAAGTCTGAGAAGTCCGTCTCATAATTGCTCGTATTCGTGCGAACAACCTGTTCATACTTGCAGCCTTTCATAAGGCTGAACAATAAAATTAGGTCTTCATTGGCGTCTTCTGCAAAGTCACACTCCTCTAATCGTTCTTGAATAGAGGGAGGAATAGTCATAGGTTCACCTAGACTGGTTTCAATGTGAGTTTCGGTGTCAATTGAGCAAAGTTCGTAGTTGCTCTTTTCAATGTTTACTGAGTTCATTATAAGATCAGGGTGTTCGATTTAGTGCCTCTTCTCGGGTGCGGCTTCGGCCAACGTGGTACCTGTCACAAAAGGCACATTTGTAAGCACTGAAGGCGCCGCCGTGTTTCCTTCTCATCCACGCCGCTGCTCCTAATGCTTTCTCTTTAGAGAGATAGTAAACCTTAGGCTCTCCTGTGCTTAGGGCAATGTGAGAGTTGAGAGAGAACGATCCCCAGGCAACTTCCGTGACAAAAAAGTTATGAAAGGCTCGGCTCAAGGAAAGTTGGTCTTTGAGAGCCAGGATGAGATTTTTAGGAGTCACGGCGCTAACGGTTGTACTTTTCCACGAGAAAGTCTACAAATTCCTGTGAACAATCTCCAAGGTCTTGACCCTCTTCAGGGCAACACTCCACATAGTTGCCGAACTTTGCAAGTTTCTTGCCTGCTTTGTCATTGTCCGCCACTACAACTACCGGTCTAGCAAGACTCTGCAACCAATTTCCAAGGTCGCGTTGAGGGTCGTTGCAACAAGTTGCTAAGGCAGTTTGTCCAACCGCAGTGAGCCGTGCAGCGTCGAAAACGCCTTCGGTTACAAATACCGGACCCTTACTCAGGTAGAAAGATTCTAAACCCCAAACTCCATGGGTTGGCTGCTTGCGATAGGTGAAGTACCGTGCTTCTCGTGGCCCCAGCTTTTGCGGGGTTTTCTCCGCATCTGGGCGATGCTGCTGAAACCCTACGAGTTGGCCTGAGAGATTGTAAAGAAGGAAGGTAGCAGTGCGCTCAGCCTCGTTCACAACCGGACGGTGAAGGTCCAGGTTTACATGACGGCGAAGCAAATACTCGGTGACACTTTCCATGTTTTTACTATACCGGTTTCGTCCCAGCAAAACAAGCCGGAGAACCGCCCCAGGCGGTTCGGTTAACCGCCCTGCTTGTTAGGGTAATCACTCAGTGTAACTGGTCATCATGATCCCCACAAACAGGAACCATCCCCAGCCGCCAATCCCGTTAAGGGCTAGTATGGTAGCGCATACGACACACGCAACTGCCCCAAGGTTGCGGGTTAACAGAAGTAATGAGCTATTCATGGATTGTCCGAAGGTAATAGGAAGTTATTATCTTGTTTAGAGCCAATCAGCGGCGGTAAGGAGAAGTCCAATAAGCCCGACACACGCTGATGTAAATAGCGAGCGTTGAAACAAGACCGATCAAACCGAGAAAAGTCACGGAGTTGCCGGTGAAATCAAGAGTGTCCGGAGTCATGGTTGTTTGGTAAAGTTGGTTGGTTGAGGGGAACTTAATCAGAAACGACTAAGCACGAATTGAACTTCCTCGAAGGAAGCTTGATGAGGATCCACGAATTCAGCGTAGACGTAATCAGTTGGAATTTCCATTTCCGACGCGAATTCTTCGCAAAGCAGGAATTTCAGTTCGTCTTCCATTCGAGCCTTCGCTTCGAAGAGGTTCAGGGTGGTGTCGTTCATGTATATACTATACCGTTTCTGCCCCCTCAGAAACAAGCCGGAGAACCGAACCAGGGGGACGGTTTACCACCCTCTGCGCAGCAAAGACCGCCCTCTAAAGTGTTAGAGATCGTCGCAACGGTTCCTGGAAGCTTCCCTCAGATTAATTTCCGTCTCTAGGTCAATCAGCTGCTTCAAGTTTCCTGAAAATGATTCGTCCCGCAAAGACCTCGATACCGAGTACATCTCCTTCTGACCAATCAACTGCTTGTAAAAGCTCGTCAGGGAATTCAAGAATGAGGTCGCCATTTTCGTCAGAGGAGAGTTTCGTTGTAAGGTTAACATTGTTTTCTTCAAGCATTGTTTTCACGAATTTGTAAGTCGAGTTTCGGGTTCATCATGAGCAGATCATTTCGCATGTTTTGAATCTTCTCTCTGTACCTGGCGGTGGAAGGAAATTCTGCGTGAACTTTTACAATTTCCTTATCATTTAGCTCTACAAGCTCGAGTAACCCGGGAGGAAAGTTTCTTGGTGGTATCATAGGAATTTCCCTTTGAGTGTGCCCTCTGCGGGCAGGATTTCAGCTTGCTCCACACCTTCGCCGTTTTCGTGTAATGATCGGGTTGCGCTTGCTACAGTGAAAAACTTTTTGCCTTTCACGTTCCAGCCGCAGCCGTCCCATACTCGGCCGTCAACTCGAACAACCAAATACATAAAGTTCCCATGCTGCTGGACCTAGTTTAGCAGCCTAGGAACCCAGTAAAGCAGCTCACATCCCGAGGTAAGCTTGAAGTAGGTATAGATCGGTCAGAACAGCATCAGAGATTCCTTGAACATGGTTTGACAAGGCGACCAAACGGGGGTCACCTTCTAATCCCTCAACAAACTCGAAAAAGAGAGCCAGGGTTGCGCTCAAAGACATTAGATAGTCCAGTGACAGTTCGGCAAGGAAGTGGCAGTCGTAGTTCTGCATCGAAATTCCAGGGCCGCTGAAAATAGCAAAGTCGGGATTGTGTTGGAAAGCTCTCAGGCTCTCAACTAATCCGTCCATCTGCTCGGATAGGTCGTTATAAATTCTTTCAAAGAGGAGGTGACACTCGAAGAAGTTCGGGCCGCGAACGTTCCAATGAGACATGCGACTCACGATTGTTGCATCGTTTAGAGCCTTGAGGGTTTTATTCGCGTATACTGAAAATTCTTCTTGCATTGCAGTTGTGTAGTTAACAAGTTTTACCCTGCTGACGGGGTGAAGAGTTCTATATTCAGGTTATCTGGGTCTTGGTAAAGAGCCAAGAATTCCGTATCCGGGTCATAATTAGATAAGGTATCTAGTAACTTTTCACCAAACTCAGGGTTCGAATCTTCAGGGAGTCTGGAAATAAAAGAAACGATTTCTTGCCACGTGAGAAATTTGCACCCCTCATTCGTGTAAAAATGAACACCTCGCCTCCCTTTGTACAACTGGAAACTAAATGCGAGATCTCTCATAGAATCTCAGTATTTGATTTTCCAAGCACCATTTGAACCCTCTTTGATTTCGAAGTCGAATTTTTTAACTTTGCTTTTGTCAGATTTGTCGTAGAAAGTTCCCGAATAAGATTTGCCGTCTGGGGACCTTAGATATCTATTGCCAGCGTTCGGCGGGTTTCCATCTTCGTCGGTAACCTCGGAGACTCCGTCCAAGTAAACCGAGGAAATCACCTTTTTAAGAAAAAACTCTACCTTGTCCGACAAATCTCCGGGTTCTGCGAAGTCAAAGTCAAATTCCTCACTTTCAACTTCGTATAGGAGTTTCTCTGATTGGATTTCTAGAATGCTGTCCTCGGCTGGCCAGTCTGAGACTTGTGTGTGTAGTAGGTGCTCAACAACTTCAGAAAATTCCTGGTAAGTATTGCCCGAGAGAGACACTTTGTTCAGAAGGTTGAGAAGGGATACAGACCCGTCAAGATAATCATGGCTGAGACTCCCAACGTAATTACTAGGTATAGCTTGGAGGTTTCCTTTTGAAGCTTCCCAGAGCATATCCGCCACTCTTCTTGCAGAGTTTTCAAAGTTTTCATCCCTACCGAAGTAGGGGTTGCGGTCCATAACCATAATCCGTCAAAATAAAGTTATACTAAGTTTTACCCTCTCTTCACCTCAACGTATACCACCCTTCACCCCAGAGGTTATCCAAATCTGTGAATACCTTGTCGTACCTCCTGCCGCAAGCTTCAAGGCTGTAGCGACCCCGAACAATTTCTGCTATTTTTTGACGGTCCAGGTCACCAGCATTATGGCAAGCGTCAACCCAATCTTGTAACGTATGGCAACGGAACCCGGTAGTTCCCTCAATGACGGTTTCAGTGAACGCACCGTAATCTACCCCGATAAGGGGGGTCCCACACAACATACCCTCAACACC
>Ga0181358_1000917_pt1 | contig 13470 bp, 18 predicted proteins | sample Fa13VDMM110SD_FD_130096 | JGI IMG/M metagenome (GOLD analysis project Ga0181358, IMG submission 130096) | Freshwater viral communities from Lake Michigan, USA - Fa13.VD.MM110.S.D | ecosystem: Environmental > Aquatic > Freshwater > Lake | place: USA: Michigan | collected 2013-09-24
AACTGGCATATGTGGTACTAATCCTCTGTAATAGGAAGCATCTGATTCATTATGTGCAAAGATAGTATCGCAACTAGCTAGTATGTTATAAAAAGCTATCTGATCCACCAATTCATAATCGTTAAACCACCAGTGTGGTCCTTCTTGTACGTAGTGTATCTTTTTATTGTTTAATTTTAAAGTCTGTAAGAAGTTGCTTTGTAATAAATTTGATACTGGGTTAACTCCTTCAACTATCTTGCTTGCATCCGCACTCAAAAATAGCCGGCCTTTTGGAAAAATTATGAATACATGATCGTAGTCTCGAACTACATCACACTCGTGTATATTGTAATGATCAGCATCTAAAGCATGCATCCAAGCAAACTCAGTTCGCATATTTGGGTGGTTTGCTGGCACTTTGCCAGTAAATCCCATTTCTGTCAAAAAAGCTACCTTCATATTGTATTATATAGTTGGTTTTGACTTTCTTGCCTTTTAATATCTTTGGGATGTATCAAACACATGCTATCAGGAAGAGCTGAGTACTGTTTGTATCCATGTAATACTTCATGTACTGGATTAGTCCATTTAATTTTTCCATTGTTTTTGTATATACGCATTTGATAGTCAGGCCAATTAATTCTCTCTTGATCATCCACTCTCCATCCCCACTTCTGAATATGCTCTTGTGTAATACCTTCTACAGTATTCCATCTTGGAACAGCATACATATCTACTTCGTGGTTCATATCCAGCGTCATATGCAGAAATCTCATTAAATCATCGGATGGTGTTTCATCGGCATCTATGTTAAAAACATACTCCTTTTCACACAGACTAGCAAGAAAATTTTTCTGATTTGCAAAATTGTTATTTAGTGGATGTGTGGTTAGTCTATCAATCAGACCATCAGTATAGTATTTATCTAGTATTTGATTTGTTTCCTCGTCAGTAGATAAATCATCAACTACTACTATTTCATCCCCAGGTGTTTTGAATTCTTTGAGTTTTTTCAATAAGATTTCAATTGACTTACCTTCGTTGTGAGTCAGAATTGCATAACTTACATTCATAATATTTTTTTTAGATTTCTGCGACCATTCCTACTGATTTGCAGGCTTCATAGAATTCTGAAGGTGCAAATCTCTTTGCTTGTTCCATATCAACTCTACGTTCGTAGAATTTACCTGATTGACCTGGAATTGGGTATTTTGATTGTTCTTTCTTTGGAATATCCACTGCAGGAGCAGCTGTCCAACCCCAATTCTGTGCGGATGTACCATCAGCAAATACAATTCCAGTACTAGGGAAGTTTAAAACTGTTGGGTACCATGTTAGTTTTGTTTGTGGATCAATCCACTTCAAATCTATGATTAATTGAGGTGTTACTTCTTCATATGCCTTCAACATCTCAGAACCATCTTCATTAATGCTGGTTGTCGTATAACCACAATCCATGCACATATATGATGATACTTGTGTTTCTTCTACAGTGTGTAGCTCTGTGTAGCATTTATCTCCGCCACAATGTGGGCATGTTATTGTATTATTCGTCTCCATATTCGTAGCTAATTACATTACCATCATTTCTTTCACTAATTGCTTGTATTTCGTTAAAAGTTCCTTGTGAACCTCTGATGATGAACTTACTGAATCCCTGTTCATTATTTAATTCACGAGACTGAAAAGTCGCTTCTGTTTTAAGGCATACTTGAGTCACGAGATTGTGTGTATATGCATTATACGTTGTTACATTAAATTTAATCATAAAGTTGAATTTGTTGTTGTTGGATTATATGTTACTTGAAATGAATTTGGTTGTAGTGAAAGATCCACCTTTACTAGTTGGTCTCCTATCTTTCTAAGCGCCTTTATAGCTTCTTGATCTCCTAATGTCTTGTTCGCTAGGCCATCTAGAAAACCATCTAGCCAGCTTGTAAATTGGGTAGGTGTCATGCTTCTACTTTTTTAAGTTTTGGTAATTCTATTTTCTTTAATTGTGGTAGTTTCAATTGAACTTGTTTTGGAAACTCAGGTACCCGCTCTGTTAAGATGCTAATAAGTTTTTCATCCATCTTATCGAAGTTAAATTCTTTTCGAATCAATGTACCTTGTGCTTTTGCATCGCGTTCGTAGTTTTTATAGTTTTCAAACAGATCACGCATTACATTAATTGCATAACCATAATCTACTGTAAACCATTGTGATTCCGGAATAAGAACATCTTTCCAAACAGCTGAATGATGTATTTGTCGTAATTCACCTGGTAATAGTACTGCTTTCTTCAAGAAATCAATATGACCTGAATAATTAGGGGCTACGACAGGCTTTTGACTGATTGCAGCTTCTGCTAGTGGACGTCCGTAACCCTCTCCTTTTGTAAATGTTACGTGAGCTTTAACCCTTGGGTGGTTATACAGTGAATTCATCTCACCGTCACTCAAATCACCATGCAACACATAAACATTAGGTAGATTGTTACCTGGAGTAGACTCATATATCCTACGAATTTTATCTAAGAGAATACTACGATCTACTGGTGAGAAGTCTGCTTGTGATGTTTTAAGAACTAATGCTGGTCTGTTTTGTTTATTTTTAAATGCTTCTAAGAAGGATCTAATAAGCATACCAACGTCTTTTCTATCTTGACCCAAATCTCCATTAAGCCAATGACCTACAAACAAATAGCAAAACTGCTCAGGTATTTGCTTTAATTGATCATCCACTGTTTTGTGGATCTCATCTGTTTTAAAATAGGTTTCTAAATCAACACCTTCAAATAGTACTTCAATTGGTGTAGTTAATGCTATCTGGCCAACCATTTGTTTAGTTTGCTCATCATGTTTATACCAACTACTCTCTGATAATACCTTTTTAGCATGTTCTGACGATACCAACACAAGATCCATCCTATTACAACCCTCAATCCAAGGAGCAGCTGCAATAGTTGTTTCAATACCTGCAGTAATTCCTATATTATACTTACCAAACTTCTGAAACTCATTAGGTACAGTAATTTGGATATTAATATCTGGTTGCTGTGATAGTTGTGGATTGTCTAATAGCCTATCAATGATTAATTTATGCTTTGGATTTTCTGAATCGAGTGCATTCATAGGAGTGTTACCCCATCGAGTACCCCATATCTTAACATCGTATTTGTCTGATTTGATTAGAGAGTATGCGATATCTCTTGATCGGGCACCATAACCAGATACAGTGCCTACTGGTGCGACTAGTAATAAAGTGGGTTTATTCATAACTTAACATTATACCGTTTTTACGGGTTTTTAATTTTTCAATTTCATTTTTAACAGCGATCAGTTTGAATCGTTGCGGTTGTTGCCAGTTTTCTAATACAAGTGATGTGTATTTTATAAAGTTACTACACATATTCTCTGCACTCATCATACTTTCCTGTCCCATCACCCAATCATGACCTGCTTTACCACAAGTCTCTCTACCTTTTGGTCCTTCACTATACCAATATTCCATCGCTTTTGCAACATCTCTAATATCACATCTATCATCAAAAATATATGGTGTTGGAATGGATCCTTGCACATTGATAGCTGCTGGGAATACTGGGTATGCCCATTTACCACAAATTTTATATTTACCTGTGTGGTTAGTAGCAAAGTCTTCATCAAACTCAATCCAGTTACCATTCTCATCTTCAAATCGGCATTGATCTTGCAATCCACCAGTTACATTATTGATAATAGGCTTACCACATATCAGGCCTTCTGTTGAAGATAGACCCCACCCTTCGTTAGATCCAATGTTAATAACTACATCACATGAATTATATAGTAGATTCAGATCCTCCGGTGAGTATTTTGCATTTGTAAAAATGATTTGGTTTTTGTACTCTGGAGTTAGTGTATCAATGACAGCGTATAAATCTGTACCGTTTTCATCTATAGGTTGAGTGTGTAATACTAATCGAATACTATCTCTCTCAGATGGTTTTTTCGAATCCAAAAACACTTTAAATGCAACAATAACATCAGATGTCATTTTACGTCTAATATTCCTATTGTTATGCAATATAACATACTCAGGATCACTACCTTGGAATAATCTTTGGCGGAACAATCTTACCTTTGGATCATTTTTATCCATTGGGAAGAAATATTTAGAATTAATACCGTGTGGCACATAGCACACCTTAGGTAAGTTGCTTGCTATATCTTTAGTTGAAGTTGAGTCGTTTAGTTCTACATACTGATTAGATCCCAATACTAACCTACTAATATTCACAGACTGCTTACTAATACCCATCAACAAATCACACGATTCATAGAATGGCTTGTTGTAGTGAGGAGCTGGAAGATCGTCCCAAATATGATAGTAGAAAATAGGTACATGCTGTCTAATCTCAGCAGACATTTGATATAACCAAACCCAGTAACGAGGATCTGTAAAATGCACAATAGCATCAATCTGATGTTGTCTTAACAACATTCTAATTAGATCAGGATCACCGTATCCATTAAATGGATAGATAAGCACACTAGAGTCTGTGATTCCAGCTTCTTTATTAACGTCGCCGCTAATATCTAGAATCTTTCCAGCGTCTGGATGATTGATACCTGCACCTACGTGCACAAAATTGTAAACATGAGCCGAACCAATAATCAATTCTTTTGTCATTGTTCCGATACCTGATGGTAATCGACAGTCGTCGGCAAGAAATAGGATAGTCTTTCTCTGATCCTTTGGAATGTAACCAGTTTTCATTATATAACCTTTTAAATAAATATACTACTTTTTTCGCTAATTAGCCCTGTGCTACATATAATTTCTTGTAGTTTTTAGAGCTTTTAAGTTTTGAGGATCTTTTTTTTGAATGAATCCCCTTGTTGTTTTTCTTTGATTTGTGAATAAAAGATCGTGTAGTTTGTGTTTGTTTTGCTTTTGCCATTATTTTTTATTTTTGCAACTATCTTTTCCAGTTAGATATGGCTTCTTGCAAGTTGTGCCTTTTACGTGAACTCGACCACATCTGTAGCAGCATGTAGCTTTTTTCTTTTCTTCTCTCATAGAAGGTAAGAAGCTTGTAGTTGCTACATGGGACTCGTTTTCTTCTGCACAGTCATCACATCCGCCACCACATCCACATCCACCATCTTGTTGATCAGGTGAAAACATGTAGTTATCGTATACAGCTCCAATATAATCAGCAGCTTTAGTAATCTTAGCTTGTACCCAACCCTCTAACTCTTGTGTATTGTTTTTTTGTAGATGATCTGCTAGTTGTGAGGCTCTATCAGCTAGTGATTTTAAATCAGTAATAGCCATCTCACCTTCGTGATCGTCAGTCTTACCAGTCATTTGCTGGTATATGTCCTCTAATATTAATTTTAGTTTCATTTTTTGTATTTTATGCCATCAGTCCAATCTCTCAGTGCCATGTTACCCCTCAAATTAGCATCCTCCTCCATTTTTCTCATATGTGGATTGTTTTGTGCGTATTGAGGATCTTCAGCACTACCTTCACCCATCGATAATTGACCTTCTAGATTTTGATTATGGTGTATAAGTTCGTGGGCAAAAGATCTTAAAATGTCTTTAATGTGGCGACCGGCTGTATATACTACAACTCTTTTTTCTACTGGCTCATAGTATGCGGTCTTGCCTAAGTAATCACCATCTTGTGTTGGATCGTGGCGTAATGATATTTTGGGGTAGGGTTGCAAATTAATGCCTTGGTTTTGCATATACCAAGCTAATTTACCCATACACTCCCTGATTTCGTCCTTTTGTTGATGGTGTGTCATATAATATAAATATCACACAATTACAATACAACGCTTTCTAGCACGCTTTAATTCTCGATTTATTGCATTAATTTTCTTGTCTGCCATATTCGAATCATCAAATATAATGCAGGAATCCACGTAGTTTGAGTATATTTTATTTCGTACGTGTATATTTTTTACATTGAAAGGCTTATCATAAAAAGATTCGGCCATAACACTATATAGATTCTTTGGTGTGTGTGGTAAATTCATTTCCTCGTAATCATACCCAAATTCTAGTGCGTATTTTTTGATATGTCTATCTGCACCTGTGTAATCACCTAGACCAACAATAGTAATCGGTTGATCTGTCTGCGACTTTATTTTATATACAAACTCCTTTATCTTGTTTTTATTCTCAAAGGTTTTCGTCCCAGTTATGCCGATTTTTAGCGTTTTCATATAATTCACCTATTGTATGACCCATTAAATTCTCAACGTGTCCGGGTTCAAATGACGGATCGTTTACTTTGTTTGACCATCCTTGTTGATTGAATAACTGAATTACTTTTACCCATTTTGATTTCCAATAAGGTCTATCTAATACCTCTGTCCATGTAAGTATTGATGAATTGAATCGCAAACAGAAATCTAAAGCTAGTCCATAGTTATGTGCACTAAATCCACCCCTATGCTGGGTTAGTATCTTACCAGGAACTGTTCTTCCAAATCTATACATGAAGTCCTGCTCTTGCGTGGATCTAGCTCCAAACACTATGTATATTGGTATTTCCATTCGCATACACTCATTAAATATATTGAGTGCTTGAGGAATAAGTTGAGGGCGAAGAGTGTTAATTCTCCTCACCGACTCACTGTTCATCTCGTTGATCTTTTCCGATTCTTTCTTTTTTAGGACAACTGACATCGTCATTATTATATAAACAGTATTGACAAAGTGGTGATTTATATGCTGGGTATAGACCGTTTTGATTATACTCACCATCCTCACTATAGCAATTACTAAGGAAATCAGTGAACATCTTTAGTACTTTATTTCTCGTTATCTTGCCACTTGGTGGGATAAAGCTTTGTATTCTTTTCGGTACAAACTCAGCTTCTTCATTAATCTTCCTACGAACAATAACAAACTCTATTTCAATGTTATCAACCGGATGATTGAATTGTTTGGAGTAAAATTCCTTATATAATACTAGTTGGGCGTACTTACCAGGATCTGCTTTCTGATATTTACTCCAACCAGTACCACTTGTTTTAATATCGTATATCTTAATAATATCCAAATCCTTATCATAAACTACAATATCCAAGAAACCAATAAAAGCAATGTGATCAGTTAGGTTTAATCTTAGTGGCTTTTCTATACCAATAAGTTTACACCCTTTTGATGGAAAGAACTTCCGTCTGTGTTTCTTTAGGTAATCTAAAATAATAGCACCATCTTGATGAAACTCTGCAAGTTCTACGGGTGTGCTGAAATGTTGATTGCCATTCTTCTCTAATGCAGTTTTATATTCAGTAAACATGGATTCTTTCAACAGACTTGATAAATCCATCCTATTAGCTGCGTTAGCTGTTTTATTGTATACTACTTCCAAATACTGCTGTACTGTGGTGTGAAATGCACTACCAAAGCAGGTATGAATAGTCTGTTCGAATACTCTTTTATTTTCAAGGTAATCCAACTTCCATTTCCTTGGACATTGCTTGTATATGCTAAACTGCGAAAAGGAAACCGTCTTCATTTTAGTTTGGTAAAAAATCCTCATTCACATGACCACAACTGGCGCATGCAAACACTTGTACAGGGATGATCATCTCTTCCCCTGTAGGAGATAAGAGTGGTGATACTCTGCGAAGAAAGAACTTAATTACAAACTTGTCGTGCTCACAATCGGCACATAGATATGGATCAGATTGACTCAAATCAATCTTAGGTTGTTGATTTTGTAAACTCATAACTAGAAGATTAAAGGGGTGGCACTAGACCACCCCTATTTGTTGATTAATATCCTGCGTAATCAGGTGTTGGGGTTTGCTCTTTTTCTTTCTCAGGCTCAATGCTAACTACACATTCTGTAGTAAGTAGTGTACCTGATACTGAATTAGCTAACTCCAAAGCTGTGCGAGTCACTTTCGTTGGATCGATGATACCAACTGCGAACATATCAACAAACTGATCATTTCGTGCGTCATATCCAATATTCTCAATCTCTTCAATGCCCATGCATGCTAAAATAGCTTCTGGATTCTTACCAGCATTGGCGATGATAGCTTCAAATGGTGCCTTACAAGCTTTCTTGATAATCTGAGCACCTAGACGCTGATCTTCATTCTCAAGTGCATCCGGTCCAAATGTTAAGTCGTGGCTTGCATTATAAAGAGCCATACCACCACCAATAACAATACCTTCTTCTACTGCTGCGCGAGTTGCATGAAGTGCATCATCTACACGATCTACCTTCTCGCGAAGTTCTACTTCAGATGCAGCACCAATGTTAAGTACAGCTACACCACCAACAAGTTTACTGATGCGTTCTTTAAGAGCTTGTTTTTCATACTCACCTTCAGCATCATCATATTGCTGCTTCAGATTCTCTACACGATTTCTGATTGCATCCGTATCACCGCTACCATCAACGATAATAGTATCATCCTTTGTAACCTTCACAGTACGCGCTGTTCCAAGCATTTCAATGGTAAGCTTTTCAAGCTTATGACCTTTTTGAGTACTTACAACCTGACCACCAGTAATGATAGCAATATCTTCTAGGTTTTGAGTACGACGATCACCATAACCTGGAGCCTTGATAGCTGCTACGTTTAGGATACCACGCATCTTATTAACTACTAGTGTTGCAAGTGCTTCACCATCAGTATCCTCTGCAATAATCAAAAGAGGTTTGTTTTGCTTTGAGCAAGTTTCAAGTAGTGGTAGGATCTCCTTTACAGTACTAATGCGCTTGTCACAAATCAAAATAAATGGATTCTCAAGAGTGGTTGACATTGTATTGTTATTAGTCACAAAGTACGGTGACACATAACCACGATCAATCTTCATACCCTCTACAATTTCAAGCGTGGTTTCAAAGGTCTTACTCTGTTCTACTTCGATGATACCGTTTTTCCCAACGCTATCCATAGCTTCCGCAATGATACCTCCAACGCTATTGTCGTTATTAGCAGAAATTGTTGCAACTTGTTTGATCTCTTCATTTGTACTTACGTCTTTACTCATTTCACGTAGATTGTTAACAACAGCCTCTACTGCTTTATCCATACCACGTTTTAGTTCTACTGGATTCGATCCTGCAGTGATGTACTTTAATCCTTCGGAATACATCGTGGCTGCTAGTACGGTAGCTGTAGTTGTACCATCACCGGCATGCTTTGCAGCCTTCATTGAAACCTCTTTGATTACTTGAGCACCCATATTCTCAACTGGATCTTTGAGATGGATCTCTTTTGCAACAGATACACCATCTTTTGTAGAGAATGATGCTCCATCTTGTTTTTCGATTAAAACATTACGGCCACATGGACCTAAGGTAGAACGAACTGCGTCAGCGAGTTTATCAACACCTTTTTTAATCTTTTCTCTTGCGTCTACGCTGTAGTTTAGATTTTTAATTTTTCCCATAATTATTGTAACTTACAAATGATTTCTGATTCACGAACTGTATGATATTCTTCACTCTCATACTCGAATGTCATTGCGGAAAATCGCTGATAGAGAATATGGTCACCAACCTTCACTTCTGCTGGCACTAAATGACCACCTTCGTACCTACCAGGTCCGATTGCAATAACTTCTGCTTTATAAACTCTTTGGTTCTCTGTGTCGGGAATGATAATCCCTCCTGCGGACATCTCGTCCTGTTCAATTGCTCGGCAGACAATCTTATCTCCGAGAGGTGCAAATACACTGTTTTTACTCATAGTTTTGTAACGATTTTATTTTAATATACAACCTTTTTGATGTTAAGACAACATCTATTATAAATATATTGTGTTTTGAAAATTTATACGTGACCTTCGCCAAAATTATCTGCAATATTAGGTTCTGCTATCAATCCAGTTGGAATCTGTACAGTATTTTCCATACAATGCTTTACGATTTGTGATGCAATTACTGCCTGGTCTTCACTCACATTTAATACAAACTCATCGTGAATTTGCATCATAATGTATCCATTTATACCCTCTTGTTGGAATCGTTTATATATTTCAACAGCACTGCGATTCATAATACTAGCAGCTAGACTTTGTATCTGAAAGTTTCGACTATTGTTGATACCGTTCTTATATTCCATCCTTGTTTTAATCAGTTTAGACTTTTGTTCTTCGGTCTTCATCTGACTTTGCAAGTACTTAAAAGCTCTTGGATCTACTAGGTTATCTTCAAAGTAAGAGTATATCTTCTCTACACGATCTAAGTGTCGAATACGGCCTGTTTTAGTTTTCACATAACCAAAGGTCTGTGCTCTGAGTTTACTATCAGACATCCACTTAGCAAGTTCCGGAAAACCTTCTAGATATCCATCAACTAGTTTCTGAGCTTCTGTTATATGAATACCTAATGTCTGACTAATCTGCCATGCACCAGCACCATATGGTATAGCCAATGCAATAGACTTAGCTTTTTGTCGCAATTCAGGTCTAACCTTTTTCACATAGTTTTCATCATCCTTTTTAGCACTCATACCTCTAAGTTTAAAGGCTTGTATAGCAACCCTACTGTATAAGTCTTCATTATCGAGGAATACGTTGATAAGATTAGGGTCGTTACTAACTGATGCAAATACTCGCGGTTCCAATGAGCTTTGGTCACATATGATTAGCTTTCTCCCTTGCTCAGCCATGATAAAACTACGTAGTATATTATTGTATCGTAATACAAGATCACTAACTTCACCAGGCTCCAGTATTCGCGGGATTTGTTGGCAATCCGAGCTGAATCGACCACTCGTTGTACCATGTTGTTTAAAATAAAAATAATATCTACCATTTTCACTATTATCTAAGAATCGATCAATGTAAGAGGATTTGATCTTGGTAAGTTTGTTATAGTCACGAAGTAAGCTAGCCCACTCGTGTTTTTTACTTAACTCCTCAATAAGATCATCGTTGAATTGATCTGCTCCTTTGTTTGTTTTACTTAGTGGTTTGATTTTAAGTACTTTAAAACATATATCAGCTAGCTGTTGTTTACTGCTAATATTGATGTAGTTACCCTGGTCTTCTTTCCACAGCTCTAGGCATATTGTTGCGTGATCTTCTTGATCTAATTCACTAACATCACCTGAGCTTAGGAACTTACGTACTTGATTATCTACTATTTTGTTGATAGCTACTTTATCAATCCTAAAGGTACCCTTCTTTGTGAAAGGCATATGAATACCCTTCATCTGCAGTAGTCTTTGTGCAAAGCGACCTTTTGTACCTGGCTTGTATTCTGTGATTGCTTTTGTTAAGACCCACTCTTGTACTTCGGTTTTTTTAAGGAGGGATTCCACAATAGAGCCTTCAAGCTTTCGTAAATCCTCCACGATTTCAGCTTTTGTCTTTTCTATCAAGTCAATATTAAGCTGTGCACCAACCTCTTCCATTTGTATAGTTACAGTCCTATATAATGGCATAACTTCATCTTTAAAGAAGAAATCCCACAATTCCTGCTCCTGTAGTTTTGTTAGATAATGGGTCATAACTCGCAGAGTTAAGTCAGTATCGGCTGCTGCATATCGACCTAATAGTTCCATATCAGCTTTGAAGATTTCGTAGTTGTCTTTTGTAGTTGACCCACCGTTTTTCTTAATGTTTTCTTTCATTAAGACCTGCTCTTCGTTAGCCTCTTTCTCAGCATCTAAACCCAATTCCTCCTGTAACTCAATTGCTATATCCTTCAAACCAAAAGGTCCATCCTCTTGAAGTGTGTGACGCAATAACATCGTATCACAATATAAATCCTCACGTAAGTCGATACCGTAGAAATTCTTAGTAAACCGAATATCAAACGATCCATTATGCATCACAAGCTTTTTGCCTTTTAGCATGCTTATTAAATGCTTTGCGATATCATCACAACTTTTACCACCAATGTAAGCATCTATTAGTGCCTGACATTCATTATCCCAATAACGAGTTGGGAAATAATAACCTTCGTCAATATTTGCAGATACAGAAAATCCTATGATCATTCCGGTTCTTGGATTGACATTAGTGGTTTCAATATCGTATGCAATTATCGATCCATTCTTGATGTAGTTGTATAGTTCAACAACACCTGCTTGATCTTGGATTATTTTATAACTTTTACTCATACCATAACAATACAAAATAAAAAAGAAAAAGTCAACCTCTAAATTGAAGGTTGACCTTAACTATCTGGAAGTGAGGTTATTTATTTCTTGCTTACTTTATTTATCACTTGTTTGAGAGCTTTCAAGTCTATACACCGCGCAACGGTATTGTTTCCACCATCCCTAATACTCAGACAGTTTAGGTTACTTAGTTCATGCTTTAAAGTATACTCTATATAATAATCCTTACCATTGACATTAACCTTATAACCATAAAAGTTAGTGTAGTTAGCGGTATCAGATCGACGAGATGTTTTTTTAAAGTCGCTGTAAGGCGGTCCAAACTTTTCAAGTTGGGCTTCTATTGCAGTGTTAATTTCATCAAAATCAGAACTACTTTTAGCTGTTGTATCGACATTATTTGGATCATCTTTTGTTAAATGCACTCCAGGGCCTTCATCATACTCACGCTCCCTATATCCCATTCCCCGTGGGTTTACATCTTCAATACCATCAACATACCACTGCTCATTTTTATAAGTAACCGGTTGATACATGATCTTTTTTCGAATACCCCTAGGTTCATCATCAACAATTTCTTCAACTGTGTATGATTCTCCTTTAAACTCTATTGATTGTCCATTGTAAATAACAATATCCCTTTTCTTAGCTTCCTTCAACACCCTTCTAATCTCTTCGCGGATTAGTTGCTTTAGTTCTAATTTTTTCATTTTTTTTATTAATAATCATACTCTTCTCCAGTTATATAATCTTGCAAATTAGATCCACGTGGAATAGCTGCAACTACGACACCTTCTCCTCCACCTGCAGTTACGTCATAAAAATCACAAGTAGAACTAAGAGTTTTAATAGCTCGCATCCATTTCTCCAATATACGTGGATTCTCAGTAGCTTCCACAGACTCTGCATATTCTAATGCCTCATTATTGTCAAGCTTTATACCATCCATCGACAACTCACTCTCTTGATTGTATTCCATTAGATCTTCCTGCATGAAAAAACCTTCTTCGTCAACTACAAGAGCATATGCTTGCTGACTTTCTTCTTCTTTTAATACTTTACGAATCTCTTCGCGGATTAGTTTTCTAAATTCTGTTACTTTCATTGTTACAATTTAATATAAATATGCATCTGAATGGAAAACACGACACCGCTTCTTTAAAAACTCAACATTGCTCTCAACCAATCCCATGTCAACCTGACTCATATCGTAGGTTTCTAAGAAGTTATGAGGAGTTGGAGTACGAGTAGTGTGATCTACACTAAAGTCCTGTCCATTTACAGCTGCAAATACTGGATATACTGAATCTGTACTTCTCATTGCTGGATGGTCATAGTATGCAAACTCTGTCGGATCTCCCTGACCTAAGCAATGAATAGGCTTTAGTAAAAGGTTTTTCTCT
>Ga0181358_1000919_pt1 | contig 13468 bp, 18 predicted proteins | sample Fa13VDMM110SD_FD_130096 | JGI IMG/M metagenome (GOLD analysis project Ga0181358, IMG submission 130096) | Freshwater viral communities from Lake Michigan, USA - Fa13.VD.MM110.S.D | ecosystem: Environmental > Aquatic > Freshwater > Lake | place: USA: Michigan | collected 2013-09-24
GATAAAGCAAGGTACAAATTATAAAAATATACGTGTTTAAGTGCAAAGTAAGATATTTATAAGAAATATTACAAGTTAAGTATTATGAAACTATCCGAACTTAGAAAAATGATCCGTCAAGAAATAGCAAGTTTGCATCAAGAAGGAGGCATGAAACGCAAAAGAATAAAGGAAGAAGATACAACAGATCCCGCAGTCATAGCTGCGCAAAAAGCAGCTGCATCAGCTGACATTAAAGCTAAGGAATTGGCACTTAACAATGCCAAAAAAAAGCTTAGCACAATAAAATAATGAGACCACAACTACTCTGCACATTTACCTACATAGATAGGTTACCAATTAGCATCGAAGACATTTATAAGGCTTACAAACAAGAGCATGTCAGCAATATGAAATGCTATCATTACGCACATCTTCCAAACAATGTTATTTGCATTTACAATACGACTATCAGTGAAAGACGTCTAAAAGACACCATATCAATAAACCGCAAAAAAGAATCAAACACATATTACAGTATCAATGCACTAAACAGTCTAATACGCATACTGAACAATGGTGTTTTAGATAAATCCTATTTAATCAACTGGTTAGACTATGGTGATTCCATATTATTATCTGAAGGTGAAGAAGGTTACAAACAAATAAAAATTAAAGAATTAACCATATAAATTTGGTTAATAAATAAAATTTGCTTATATTTATATAAGAACAGGCAAGACAAGTTAAGGGTTTAAAAAAAGTAAGCGACGGCCGTTGCAAGTTAGAAAAAAAATCCCTATATTGAATAGTCAATTCGTTTAACAATTAAAAACAAGTAAATTATGGCGATCAATTTAGATCAAATCAAATCAAAGTTGCAACAAATGCAACAAGCAAGTATTGGAGGTGGAAACAAAACAAGTGAATACATTTGGAAGCCACCAGTAGGAAAATCCCAAGTAAGAATCGTACCTTACGCATTCGACAAAAACAACCCCTTTATTGAACTTTATTTTCACTACGAGATTGGAAAACGTACAATGGTATCTCCAATTTCTTATGGACGTCCTGACCCTATCGTAGAGTTTGCAGAAAAGCTTAAAAAATCTGGAGACAAGGAAGATTGGAAGTTAGGTAGAAAAATTGAACCTAAGTTTAGAGTGTATGCACCAGTTATAGTACGTGGAGCAGAACATGAAGGTGTAAAGTTTTGGTCATTTGGTAAACAAATCTACACAGAGTTATTGGGTGTAATCACAGATCCAGACTATGGTGATATCTCAGATTTAATGCAAGGACGTGATTTAACTATTGACCACATTTCAGCTGAAAAAGAAGGTGGATACCCATCGTTCACTGTACGTGTTAAACCTAACACAACACCAGCAACAGCAGATAAAGACATTGCAAAGCTTATTGTAGAAAGTCAGAAAAACATTAAAGACTTGTTTGATGAAACTAGTTATGATGACATGACTGCTATCTTACAGAAATGGTTAGATCCATCCAATGAGGTAGAAGCAGATACCAAAGCACCAAGCAAGTCTATTACAGGAGCTCAAACAGCAACAAAGTCAGAAGACATTACTTCAGCATTCGACTCATTATTTAATAATTAAGATTATGGCAAAGCAGACTAAAAAAGCTCCTGAGGAAATCTCAGGAAGAGATGAACTTGCGTCACTATTAGCAGACAGCTTAAACAAGCAATTCAAGGATTTTAAGGCTGCCCATTTTCTTGGTAGTGGAGAAGCATCACCAACAGATTTAACAGAGTGGGTCGGAACAGGATCCACTCTATTGGATCTGGCTATATCCAACAGACCAGATGGAGGATTTCCAGTAGGCCGAATTGTTGAGTTGCAAGGTATGGAAGCTTCAGGTAAAAGTTTGATTGTAGCACATGCTTTAGCTAACACTCAGAAAAAAGGTGGATTGGCTGTTTACATTGATACAGAGAACGCATTGAGTGAGGATTTTCTAACAGCTGTAGGTGTAGATGTATCTAATATGTTATATGTACCTTTAGAAACTATTGAAGATTCGTTTGAAGCTGTGGAGAATATTATTGAAACAGTTCGTAAAAGTTCTAAAAACAGATTGGTTACAATAGCATTAGACTCAGTATCAGCAGCTACTACTAAAATAGAACAAGACGCTGATTATGATAAAGATGGTTGGGCAACTGCAAAAGCCATATTAATGTCCAAAGCCATGCGTAAAATTACAAACATTATTGCAAAACAAAGAGTGCTATTAATTTGCACGTCACAATTGCGTGAAAAAATGGGTGTAATGTTTGGTGACAAGTATACAACATCTGGAGGTAAAGCATTAGGTTTCCATGCAAGTTGTCGAATCAGATTAAAGAATGTAGGTAAATTAAAAAGTGGTACTGGCAAGACTGAACAAATCATAGGAGTACAGACAGAGGCTCAGATAGTTAAAAATAGAATGGGACCTCCTTTTAAAAAAGCTACTTTTGATATTTATTTTAGCTCAGGTATAGATGATTACAACTCTTGGTTATCGTTAATGAAAGATTATGGCATTGTGAAATTATCAGGAGCTTACTACACACTAATCAACGAAGACACAGGAGAAGAAATTCGTTTCATGTCCAAGGATTGGAGAACCATGCTGACTGAAGATGATAGCTTAAAGCAATACTGCTACAGTAAAATTTGTGATATCTTTATCATGAGGTACAGACAACAAGACCATATTGACCCAGATCAAATATCAGTAGATGATGATTTGGATGGCATGTAATTAACAAATACAATTAGGTTACGATAGGCTCTTAAACCCCTGGTAAGTAGTGTGTAAGCATGAAAGTCAGGGGTTTTGCTTATGATTTAAAACAGTTGTTGGAAATACGACTATTAAAATGTATATTATCCATATGAATAAATATCAAAAATATCTTAATTATATTAAGGAAATAAAAACAGACAATACCGTCACTGACCAACATCGCAATAGTAGTGTGTTGATCGTTGACGGTCTGTGACTCAACACATTTATAAGAGCTTATGCTGCAAGCCCAGCAACGAATAGTAACGGAGAGCATGTAGGAGGAATCTCTGGATTTTTAATGAGCGTTGGATATGCTGTTAAAACAATTAATCCTACAAGAGTGGTTGTGATATTTGATGGCAAAGATGGCTCCTCTAAAAGAAAAGCAATATTTCCAGACTATAAAGCAAAGCGCAAAGTTAAAATCAGATTAAATAGATCTTTAGACGTGGATAGCCAGGATACACAATTGCTACAACTGTTTAGGTTAATAGAATACTTGGAAATAATGCCTATAACAACGATTACAATCGATAAATCAGAGGCAGATGATGTAATTGCTTATATCGCTAACAACTACCTTAAAAACAAGGATTCTAATGCTTATATCATGTCCTCAGATAAAGATTTTATGCAACTCGTAGATGATAGGATTAAAGTATGGAGTCCAACAAAAAAGAAAATGTTTGAGCAACAAGACGTGCAGTTGGATTTTGGAGTGTGTCCTCAAAACTTTGCACTATATAGATCTTTAATTGGTGACACAAGTGATAACATTCCAGGAGTAGTAGGTTTAGGAGCTCCTACCCTACTAGAAAAGTTTCCAGATCTATCAATACAACCCATGACTTTAAATCAGTTTTTTGACTATGCTCGAGTATTGGCAGCTGATAGCAAGGCAAAAATATATCAAAAGGTACTACAAGCAGAGAGTGATGTGAGAATGTACTATGAAATAATACAATTAAATGATAGTAACATAAACACAAGCAACAAGATGAAAATAATGGACTCGCTTGAAAGTGAGGTACCTAAACTAAGTAATATAAAGTTTCACACAATGCTTTTACAAGACGGGATGACAGCAACAATTAAGAACCCAGAACTGTGGCTTAGAGAGGTTACAAAAAAATTAGATCAACATTCGTTGGATATTTAAAAAAATAAGCTATATTAAAGTATGCAAGCAGATACATTATCATTTTACGGATCGGGGTTTCAAAATAAAGTACTAGCACTATTATTAAAAGATCGTGCATTTTTGCAACAAGTCCATGACATAATAGACCCAAAGTTTTTCTCATCGGAATCCAGTCAATGGTTAGCTAATACTGCATTAAAATACTTCTCAGAGTATAAGTCACCACCCACCTTAGAGGTTTTAAAGGTCCAACTAGATCAGGAGTCCGTAGATTTACTAAAGACAGCAATAGTTGAAAATATAAAAGAAGTACTGAAATACACAGATGCTGAGGATTCTCAATTTATTAAAGACAAAACATTAGACTTTTGCAAGAATCAAAAACTAAAAGCAGCAATCTTATCCTCGGTAGAGTTATTAAAGTCAGGTCAATATGATCAGATTAAAGCTGGTATAGATGAAGCAATGAAAGCAGGTGGTGATAAAAATATTGGTCATGAGTATATATTAAACATAGCAGATAGATTTGTTGATAACATAAGAAGCACTACCAAAACTCCATGGGATGTGATAAATGATATTATGGATGGAGGACTTGGTAGTGGTGAGATGGGCGTATTTGTTGCACCAGCTGGTATTGGAAAGTCAATGGCGTTAGTTAATATAGCAGCTGATGCTGCAAGGAAAGGACTAAATGTGATATATTACACACTAGAGCTCTCAGAAACGTATGTAGGAGCTCGATTTGACTCACATTACACAGGCATACCTTCCCAAGATTTAAAATTTCATCAAGAAGAGGTAGTTGATTCATTAAAGAAAATTAAAGGAAAGCTTGTTATCAAGTATTATCCAACAAAGACAGCCACAGTCAACACACTATCGTCACACATTGACAAATGCATCATGCAAGGTATTAAACCAGATTTAATTATATTGGATTATGCTGATTTGCTAAGAGACACAGGAGTAAAAGGTTCTGTAAGAAATGATATCATGTTAGGTAACATTTACGAAGACCTAAGAGGTTTAGCTGGTATTTATCAAGTACCAATATGGACAGCTTCACAAGCCAACAGATCGGCATTGAATGATGATATTATTGAAGCAGATAAGATAGCTGAGTCTTATTCAAAGGTAATGGTAGCTGACTTTGTTGTGTCTTTATCTAGAAAGATAGCAGATAAAATATCAGGTACAGGTAGATGGCACGTAATTAAAAATCGATTTGGTCCTGATGGATTAACTTTTCCGAGCAAAATGAATATGTCAACAGCTAAGATAGACATTTATGATGAAAATACAATTCTTGGTAAAGAAGCAAAAGGTTTAATGCAAAATGATAGCGAAGTTGTACGTCAAGCTTTAGCAAATAAATTTGCAGAGTTGAGTAGTTTAATCTAACGATAAGACTATTTATAAAACACATATACATAACAAAAAAAAAATTAAAGATGGAGTTACAAAACCGAGAAGTCAAGTGGGGGGAGATTGGGTATATAACCTTTAAAAGAACTTACGCTAGAAGACTAAAAGAAGATTCAATAAGCTCAAAAACAGAGGAGTTTTGGCAAGTTGTTAAAAGAGAAATTGATGCATCAGACAAACAACTAGGTGTAGGTTTCACAGACGCAGAAAAGCAAAGATATTTCGACACTAGAATGGATCTTAAATGGTCAGTAGCTGGTAGATTCATGTGGCAGTTGGGAACAAAAACAGTCGATAAACAAGGATTACCAAGTTTACAAAACTGTGCTGGTGTAGTAGTTGATTCACCTATAAGACCGTTTACATGGACATTTGACATGCTTATGTTAGGATCGGGTGTAGGATACAACATACAAAGAGAGTATGTGTATCAATTACCAAAGGTTAAGAAGAAAGTAAAAATTGAAAGAGTTGATAATGCATCAGCAGATTTCATTATTCCAGATACTCGTGAAGGATGGGTTAAGTTTCTAGCTAAGGTATTAAAAGCACACTTTTATTCAGGAGAAGGTTTTACTTACAGCACACAATTGATCCGAAGCAAAGGAGCACCAATTAAAGGATTTGGTGGTGTAGCTTCAGGCCCAGAAGAACTTTGTTGGGGTATTGGTGAAATAAGCAAAATACTCAACAGTAGATCAAACCAAAAGGTAAAGCCTATTGATTGCCTTGACATAATGAACATTATAGGATTTATTGTTGTGAGTGGTAACGTAAGAAGAAGCGCACAGATTGCCATAGGTGATAGTGACGATTTAGAATTTATACAAGCTAAAAGATGGGATTTAAAATCTATTCCAAACTGGCGAGCAATGAGTAACAACTCAGTTGCATGTGACGATATTACAAAGCTACCAGATGAGTTTTGGCAAACATATGAACAAGGTGAGCCTTATGGAGTAATTAACATTAAACTATCTAGAAAAGTGGGTAGAGCAGGTGAAACACAGTACCCAGATCCAGATGTTGTTGTATTTAATCCATGTGCTGAACAATCACTTGGCAATTATGAAACTTGCTGCTTAGGTGAGGTTTATTTACCAAACATTGACACCTACGAGGAGTTGTTAGAAGTAATATCGTTTTCTTATAGAATGAACAAACATTCTTTAGCTTTAAAATGCTCACTAAAAGAAACAGAAGACATTGTACATAAAAACATGAGAATGGGTATTGGCATGACTGGTATACTCCAAGCAACTGAACAACAAAGAGAATGGTTAAAAGATGCCTACGTTTGGTTGAGAGAGTATGATAAAGAGTATTCAGCAAAGCATAATTTTCCACCAAGCATAAAATTAACTACGGTAAAACCAAGTGGCACACTTTCATTGTTAGCTGGAGTTACACCTGGAGTTCATCCAAACCCAGCAGGACCTTATTACATCAGAAGAGTGAGAATAGCAACAAACTCACCATTAGTAGATGTTTGTAGAAAGCATGGATTTCATGTTGAGCCAGTATTAAATTTTGATGGTAAAGAAGATAATAACACAATGGTTGTGGAATTTCCTTGCAAATTGCCTGAGACAACTCCAGTAGCTGCTAACTACACATGGAAAGAGCAATTAGACATGGTAAAACGAATGCAAGAAGAGTGGAGTGATAACTCGGTTAGTTGTACTGTGTATTATAGGAAAGAAGACTTAGAAGAAATTAAACAGTACTTAGCTGAGCATTATGCTACAAGCTTCAAGACAATATCGTTTTTGTTGTATCACGGTCATGGTTTTGTTCAAGCACCTTATGAGACCATAACAAAGGAACAATATGATGAGTTAGTAAGTAAGACAACACCAATAGCAACCGTTGAGGTAATGGAATCAGATTTTGAATTAGCAGATTGTGACAACGGAAGCTGTCCTATTAAATAACAATACCATGGAAAAATTAAAAATAAAAGTTAAAAAATTACACAAAGATGCAGTAATCCCCCAGTATGCAAAGATTGGGGATGCTGGATTGGATTTAACAGCTACAAACATTACAGTGAATAATAAATATGTAGCTTATAAAACAGGTTTAGCCTTTGAAATCCCAGAAGGATACGTGGGATTGCTATTTCCTAGATCAAGCAATTGCAACAAAAGTTTAATATTATCTAACTCAGTGGGCGTCTTGGATTCTGGATACCGTGGTGAAGTAGAGTTTAGATACAAGTACACTAGCGTTGCTGAAACAGCTGAAGAGTTTGATGTGTATGATATTGGTGACAAGGTAGGTCAATTGGTTATCATTCCATATCCTCAAGTAGAATTAATCGAATCTGATGACATTTCGCAGACAGAGAGGGGTGAAAAAGGATTTGGTAGCACAGGCAGTTAATAACAAAAACAAGACTATTTATAATAAACAAATAAACAAGTAGGTAAAATAAAACAAAAACATGGAAGAATTAGCATCATTATTTTTTCACTCAAGAACACAAGCGCATGTGTTTCATTTAAAAGTAAAGGGACCAGGAGCATATGCAGCTCATATTGCATTAGGCGTATACTATGACGAAATCGTTGGTTTGATTGACGGCTTAGTAGAATCATATCAAGGTAAAAATGGATTAATTGAGTTTAAAGATACAGATGGTATGGATAACAATGCAGAAGTGAGTAATATCATTAAGTATTTTATTAAACTTATTACTGCTTTAGATAAGCTAAGAAAAGCAGAAAATCTTCAAGATACTTGGATTCAGAATGAATTGGATAATGTAGCAAGTTTGTTATATTCAACTAAATATAAATTAGAAAATTTACAATAATGAGTAAGATTAGTTTGGATAAAATACTTGAAACAGTTGATGAACAGATTGTTAGTGATTATTCTCATGTTAATTTTGCACATATACTATCTGAATGCTCTTATAAACTACCAAAAGGATATCCTACATTAGTAGATGGAGTGTTTACTGAAAGAGAAGAAGTCATAATCATTAATGAAGCTTTAGAAGCAGAAGGATTACCAACTCTTCCATTACCAGAGGTGAAAGCAATAAAGGATTATCCACAAGCTGCAAAGTACGTAACAAGTGCTATTTCTAAACTTAAATCAAAAAATGCTATAGTAGTTCAACCCTTTATTGGAAAGGATGGTGGTGTTACTGTAATTAGATTAGAGGTAGATAAGGCAGATAGTAGAAGGTTAGTAGCTGCAGAGTTAGCTAAGACATTAAAAGGAAGAATAGGAAATAAGCAAGAGAATGTAAAATTTGTTTATAATGGTGTTGAGTATGTTTGTGCTGTAAAGCAGGTATCAAAAGAAACTTCAACTGATACAAGTGTAAAGGAAGGTTTATCTGTTGTAATGTCTTATTATCCTGGTTATCTAACTGAGTTTGATGAAAACAATATTACTAAAGATAACTATAAAGAAGTATCAAAAAACCTAATAAGTTTTATTAATCAAAAAGGTGTTAGTGGATTAAGTGCGAGTGTTTTAGAATCTTGTCGTATGTTTTTACAAAAAGGTTTAACTATGCAAGGTAAAGATATTAAGACTTATGTATCCATATTAAATCAAAATAGCTCTCACGCTAATACATTTGATTACTTTTTTCAAAAAAATAAAAACTGGTACGTTGAGAGAGATCAATTGTTTGATGAAATAAGATCAGTTGCACACGAATTATCTAAGACTAGTACAACTAAAAATGGTTTACCTGCGGATAAGTGGTGTCCTGGTGATGTATACTTTATTAAAAATGGATCTGAAGGATTAATAAGAAGAACTTTAGAGGAAGCTAAAAAACAACCAAAACCTAACGGATTAGCAGTAATTAATGATTTATTCTCTAGTAAGTTCTCAGAACCAGAAAATAATAAGTGTATTGTAGCTGTAAGTTTGAAAATGGAGAAAGCGCAAGCTGGTAAATTAAAATCGGCGTTAGAGCAATATACTAATATTAAGACGGATTATGTGTTAGATGATAGAGAATTAAAACTATCAACAGTAGATTTAGTGAATACTGCAACGAAGCTTCGTAAACCACTTATAGCTTTTACAAAAAGTCCAGAAGTTGATGTTGTTTGGGATCCTTGTGATCTTAACAAGGTGAAAGATGTACGTACACTACGATGTAAGCTTGCTGCTTATAAAGCTTTAACTTTTATATATGAAAAGATAGCTGATAAAAAATTTGATCGATTAGATGATGCATTAGTTAACTTAGTAGTATTTGGTCTAGGAGTAATAAAAAACACACCGGATGTTCAACTAAACAAGCTCCAAGCAATAAATCCACCTTTTTTTAAAGCAATTGCCTCATCTAGCGGAAATGGTGTATCAAAACCAATTCTATTTAAGGGAGACAAACTAAGCATTATATCTTTATGGGATGTTACTGGTAAGAATGATCCAAAAATAACAATAACAGATAATGAAAACTATGCTGGTATTTCAATAGGATTAGGTGTTCAAGTTGGTGATAACAAATTTAACTGTCTAGTAGCTTTTAGACCTAACCAACCAGGAAGTTCTCAGATTGTTATTGAATTAGCAAAAGCAGATCATAAATGATCAAACTACGGGATATACTAAAGGAAATACAAACAAACATAAACAAAAATAAATTTTATAAAAGGCTTGCTTCGGTGAGCCTTTTTTTGTATATTTACTTTATGATTTTAGGAACGCAAATATTACACTACAATAACAATTTGTACCAACTGATTAGAGTTTTTAATGAAAAGGAGGGTTTTCCTATTGAAGAAGCAAAGGAATACTACAACTGCGATACAGTTCTAAGAAAAGAAGGTAAACTTTATTTTTGTACATTAGTAGAGGATGCACAAGTTATAACAGAAGAAAATGGCGAAATACAATTGGTGGAGACGACACAAGACTCCGAACAAGTTAACAAAGAAGGAAGCATTTAAAGGCAAATCTTTCCTATTACAGCAAATAGAACATGGTGACTATGATTACAGCGATTTCTATAAACAAGCTAAGCAAGAGTTGCAGTTTGCCGAACAAGAACAGCAACGGCTAACTAACAGTTGGATAGCAGGTCCAGAAAGCTTGAAACATAGGCTAGATGATATTGAACGTAAGTATAATAAGCGTCATAACAAACTCATGGAAGATCATTGCATAAGTGAAGTGCGATTGCTATGCAAACTAAAGGAAAGCTTAATAAAAGAGTTTGGAATTGATTGTTGGAGTGAATGCATTGATACAGACACAGATCAGACTGTCGAGCAACTATTTCACAATTATAGAAAATTAGCAACACAAAAATTAAATAACAAAAAAAAATAAAATAAAATGAATCACCCAAATCCAAAACAACACCAAACCATAAGCTTTATTAAATCCGGAGTAAGAATACTGGGATATGTAGGTTTAATGATAAATCCACTACTTGCTATTGCCTTGTTGGTAATCTCAGAAATTATAGGTATATTAGAGGAATTAGTTTAAACAATATGGGAAAGACACAATACATTAGCCGTAAAGGCAACTTTGACTCAGGACACAGAGTCATGAATGAATTTATGAAATGCTTCAATATTCATGGACACACATACCTTTATGAATTGACATTTTCATTTGAAAACATGGAGGAGATTGGTTATGCAATTGACTTTAAGGAAATTAAAAGAGTATTCTGTCAATGGATAGATGATATATTAGATCATGGTATGATTTTAAATCCTAAAGATGAGTTATTAATACAAACAACTAAATCATATGGTACTAAATTATGGTTAATGAGTTTGAATGGAGAAGGAGAATACTGTAACCCATCAGTAGAAAACATAGCTCGTGAAATCTTTTTAGCAATGGACATTATGACAGGTGTTCTTTATAGAAATTCACCTACTAAGTTAAAGATCCACCGAGTAACTATCTATGAAACTCCTAATTGCTGGACTGAGGTAAAAGCAGCAAGCATTACTGAGACAGAAAGATTATTGTTTACTAAAGCACGTTGGGAAGAAATAAAAGATTATGCAGTTGCTAAGGGGGTACTAGAATATGATGATAGAAAAATTAAAAAATAAAACAATGACAATAGCAAAACAATTGGGAATCAAAGAATTTCCATTTAAGATAATAGTAGAAGATCAAACAGTATACTGGGAAAGTGTAGTTGGAGATTGGATTATTCAAGAGTATAATGATCAAGGTAAACCTACATACTTTAAAAACAACCACGGATATGAAACACACAGAACCTACGATCAAAAAGGTAGAATGACAAGTTTCAAAGACAATAACGGAATTAATACACATTTAACATACACAGACAACATGAACATTCAAGAAAAAAAACAACCCGAAGAAACAATGCTATCTTTATACGAATATTTAGGTAGAGCAGCAGGATCAGAATTAGGCAAGCAAGTAATACAGAAGGCCATTCAACAACAAGTTAAAGTTACATCACACCAAGTTAGTAATCCTAAATATGAAGGTCGTATCTTAAAATATCCAATCTCATTTTTAAAAGAATACTTTAACAGTAAATAATATGAAAGAAGATAAATTATTAATATCAAGCGATTTTTACTCAGTTCAAGGAGAAGGCATAAGCACAGGTATTCCATCTTACTTTGTTCGTTTAGGACTTTGTAATTTACAATGCGGTATGTCACCTAAACACTTAGCTCAAATTAAAAAAGAGCAAACATTAGTGGATGGAGAAATCATAGTAGGTGATCTTGAAAAAGAAGGTAAAGCAACATGGACTTGTGATAGTATTTCTCAATGGGCTTGGAGAGGAGAAAACAAACCATTTCAATACTTAATAGACCAATGGAAATTACAAGGAATATATGATGGTGTTAGAAAAGGAAATGTACGAGTTATTTGGACAGGTGGTGAGCCAACAATGTTAAAACATCAAGAAGCAATTGTTAACTTTCAGGAGTATTGGGATCAAATAGATCCTGTAAAGCCTGGAGTATATGGTAAAACACCATACTATGAGATAGAAACTAATGGTACTATAGTAATTGGAGATGAATTATTTGAATTATTAGATCAAATTAACTGCTCACCAAAACTAACTAACTCAGGACAACCTGAAAAGAAACGAATAGTTCCAAATGCTATTAAGCGTATAATGGAACATGATAATTATCAGTTTAAATTTGTAGTTAGCACTGAAGATGACATAAAAGAGATGTTTAAAGACTTTATTGAACCTCTTCACATTCCATTACATAGGGTAGTAATCATGCCAGGAATGGATAGTCAAGATCAATACCATGAAAGAACACACTTCATCTTAGAGATGGCTAAAAAATACACATTAAGAGGAATGAGTAGATTACACATTTCAGCTTGGGATAAAACATTAAATGTCTAATATGCACGAATTATTTCACACAATAGGACTTTGTCCAGATGCATTAACGCATCCAAACTTAATTAGCATGCTTATTGCAAGCTATCAAACTATACCATTTTTCAACTATAAAAATATTAAACTATATGTTACTCAACGCATCAGAAGTAGAATTGCTACTACAAACAAATAACAAAGGGGCAAGAGCCCAAGTTGGATACGATCTAACACTTAAGGAAATCAAGCAAATTAATGGAGGAGTAGTTTTAGCTGATAAAACTGCAGTAGAAGATTACACAACTTTAATGCCAATCAAAAGTGCAAATGATAAAATCATCTATAAACTAGAACCTGGAACTTATAGTCTTACGTTTGAGCAAGGATGTAAGTTAGATACCAAACACACAGCTTTTATTAGACATCGTTCAAGTATCTTACGTTGTGGTGGTATTATTACTTCGGGTGTGTATGATCCAGGCTTCGAAGTAGATGAGATGGGAGCTGTATTGATAGCAACTAAACCAATCATTATTGAAAAAGGTGCTAGAGTAGCGCAGATCATTATGCTCGAAAATCAAGAAGCAGAAGCTTATGATGGACAATTTCAAGGTTCTAAAGATATAAAATAGTGTCTTTTAACCTTTGGAGACTATTTATAATAAATTAAAAAACAAAATGAACGTATCAACAAAGGATCTAAACAATTATGTAAGACTTGCCTCAAAAAATGCAGGTTGGGATATATGGGACACTTATGCAGACAAAAGAGC
>Ga0181358_1000920_pt1 | contig 13467 bp, 11 predicted proteins | sample Fa13VDMM110SD_FD_130096 | JGI IMG/M metagenome (GOLD analysis project Ga0181358, IMG submission 130096) | Freshwater viral communities from Lake Michigan, USA - Fa13.VD.MM110.S.D | ecosystem: Environmental > Aquatic > Freshwater > Lake | place: USA: Michigan | collected 2013-09-24
CGCTGGCGAAACTGGGTGCATTGCCCCCGGCAGTCATTTCTCTTGGGGTACTAGCGACCCAAACAACACAAACGCACTGCGCTTTTGGATCGTTCCGAAGGAGTACTACATGCAGGGCGGCGTGAGTTTCGGCCCCGAGGCTGGCGTGTACATTGATCGCGGTTGGATGGCTGACGGTGACCAGTCCATTGTCTTGAACGGTGACGCGAACGGCGTCGGGTTTAGCCAGAGCCAGAATGGCGGCGCGACGATCCTGAAGTGGAACCAGTTCGAGAGTGGCGGCACGATCAACATGACGTTCGCCACAGTGTAATCATGCCTACTAGTTCGCAGAACGGAAAATCCCACATTAAACGGATTGTCGGCGCTTTAAAGCACGGCAGAATGTTGGATATTGGGTGCGGCGAAGGCACCTATGCCAAGCTATTCCCGGATGCTAATTGGACAGGAATTGAGGTTTGGGAGCCTTACGTTGAGGCTTATGGCCTAAAATCCCTGTACTCAAAGTTGATCATAGCCGATGCCCGGACGCATGTTTTTGAGCCTGAAGACAGGTTTGACATAGCGTTTGCTGGCGATGTTCTGGAGCATATGACCCAAGAGGAGGCCAAAGACCTTCTTGATAGGCTCCGGCAGGTGGCGGATACCGTTATTGCGAGCATCCCGATTGGTTATTACCCGCAGGATGAATACGCTGGTAATCCCTATGAGCGCCATATTGTTGACGATTGGACGGACGCCCGCGTTAAGGAGGTGTTTGGAGACCCAAGCTGGTCTGCCATAGAGGGTGAGATCGGCGTATATGTCTGGGGCGTTATCAAAGAACTGCCCAGCATAGCAAAGCCTCTGAAGATCGCTGTCTATGCCATCAGTAAAAATGAAGAATCGTTTGTTGAGAGGTTCTGCAATTCTGCAAAGGATGCTGATTATGTGGTTATCGCTGACACAGGCAGTACGGACGGTACTGTCGCCGCTGCTCACGCTGCTGGCTGTATCGTTCCTAGTATTTGTATCACTCCTTGGCGCTTTGATTTGGCTCGGAACGCCGCTTTGGCGCTTGTCCCGGCTGATGCGGATGTATGCATCTCGCTCGATCTAGACGAAATCCTAGAACCCGGCTGGCGCGAGGAACTTGAGCGGGTGTGGACCGATAAGGTCACCCGTCTGCGCTATTTCTTCGACTGGGGCTGCGGGATCAAGTTCAAATACGAGAAAATCCACGCTCGCAAAGGGTACATGTGGCACCACCCCTGTCATGAGTACCCCATCCCGGACCCCCGGACTGTAGAGGTTTGGGCCGATACTGACATGCTAATGGTCAGCCATCACCCCGACCCCACTAAGAGCCGGGGTCAGTACCTCGATCTTCTGGCGGTATCGGTAAAGGAAGACCCTCGCTGCCCGCGCAACGCCTTTTATTACGCCCGAGAACTGTCTTTCTACCGGAAATGGGACGAGGCAATCGTCGCCCTGAACAAGTATCTAAGCATGCCGGAGGCCACTTGGGGCAATGAGCGGTGCTACGCCTACAGGGTCCTAGGTCAATGCTATGAGGAAAAGGGCATGCAGTGGGAGGCCGAGGGGGCCTATCACAAAGCCTGCGCCGAAGCCCCCAATACCCGCGAGCCTTGGTGCGCTATTTCCCTGTTAAAATACCGCCAGAGCCAATGGGCCGAATGCTACGGTGCGGCCATGCGGGCCTTGTCGATCAAAGACAAGCAGCTTGTTTATACTTGCGACCCGGAAGTCTGGGGTTTTAAGGCCCACGATCTAGCCAGTATTGCCGCTTGGCACCTTGGCCTGAAAGAGGCTTGCATCGAGCAATCAAAACTTGCGGTTGAGGCGGCTCCTGATAATTTGAGGCTTAAAGCTAATTTAGATTTATTCATGGGTACGAAGGCAACGGAATGAGCGAAGTGTCGTTGGAAATTTTTGACCGCCTCCGCATTATGGAGATTAAGCAATCCACCCATGAAGCTGTTTGCGTGGAACGATATGGGAACCTTCTAAATGCAGCCGATAAGATGGAGAGAAGCATAGAAGGAACCAATCGCCTCCTGATCGGCGGCGGCATTGCCTTGCTGTGCGGAATGGCCGGAATACTGGCAAAGATTGTATTTGGGTAGGAACAAAAGGGGAACGTCATGTTTGATTTGTTAGGTGGCGGTATCTTAGGAAGCCTGCTTGGCGGCGTTTTCCGGCTTATCCCTGAAGTCCTTAAATCCTTCGACAAGAAGAACGAGCGCAGCCACGAACTATCCATGTTCGATAAGCAGTGCGACGTTGAAAAGACCCGTGGCGCTCAGAAGCTACAGGAGATCGGGGCGGAGCGGGATTCGGTCTTGGACACAGGGGCCATGGCAGCGTTCCAGAGCGCCATCCAGCAGCAGACAGATATGGTCAAGGCTGCTGGTGGCTGGGCGGCGTCCCTGTCCGCCTCTGTGCGCCCTGTCATGACCTACTACCTGCTGGTCTTCTACGGGATCGTCAAAGTCTGCCTGATCTGGGACTCGATGAGCCTCGGCGCTCCCTTAATCGATGTTATGCCTAAAATGTGGGGGCCAGATGATATGGCCCTGCTTTCTGGCGTAGTGAATTACTGGATTTTGGATAGGACGCTGGCAAAGCGCGGCATTTAATGAACCTCGACATAGCCATAGAGTTGGTGAAGCGGTTCGAGGGATTTAGGAACAAACCGTATCTTTGCCCTGCCGGAGTGCCGACAATTGGCTATGGCTCGACCCATTATGCTGACGGTCGAGCCGTTATTTTAGCTGATTTGCCTATGTCAAAACAGGACGCCCATGTCCTGATGGAGGCAGAACTCCGGCACCGGTATTTGCCGAAGGTTCTACGGTATTGCCCAAATTTGGTTCAGCACCCGAAAGCACTAAACGCTATTGTAGATTTCTGCTATAACCTTGGTGTCGGCAGGCTGCAAACCAGTACCTTGAGGAAGAAACTCAATGCTGGTGACTGGGAAGGGGCGCAGGAGCAGCTTAGAAAATGGGTCCGTGGCGGGGGTAAAATCCTGCCCGGACTTGTGGCTAGGCGCGAAGCAGAGGCGGCACTTCTGCCGGTTGGGTGACGTATGACTACAGGTTTAACCTATTCCCAGTATGTGACCCAGATCGCCACCATGGCGGTAGTTGCGGAGAATGATCCGGCGTTTGTCGAAATCCTTCCGCAGATGATCACCTACGCCGAAAACCGCATGTGCCGTGATCTGGATTTTCTGTTCACATCTACGGCGCTCACAGGCTACGCCTGCACGATGGGAACCCGGTCGATCACCATACCGCAGGGTACAATTGTTGTTTCTGAGCAAATCAACATTATCACCCCCGCCGGGACAGCCGATCCCAATTCTGGGACGCGCGTCCCCTGCCTTCCGACCACCAAAGAGTTCCTAGACGCTGTATACGGCGCTTCTACCTATACCGGCGTTCCTCAGTATTTTGTCCCCTTTAACGACAATTTGTTTCTGATTGGGCCGTATCCTGACGCGAACTACTTTGTTGAAATTGTTGGGACCTTCCGCCCCACAAGCCTTTCGGTTGCCACCCCAACAACCTTTATCAGCCTGTATCTCCCTGACGTTATGATCATGGCGTCCATGGTTTACGTCAGCGCATACCAGCGCAACTTTGGTCGCCAGAGCGATGATCCGGCTATGGCCCAAAGCTATGAAGGTCAGTATCAGGCCCTTCTGAAGGGCGCTGCTGTTGAAGAGGCTCGGAAGAAATTTGAGGCGTCCGGCTGGTCGTCCCAGTCACCGTCCCCCGTGGCTACTCCCTCCAGAGGCTAATAAATGCCGCATGCCTCTCTCAAACTCATTCCGGGCGTAAATCAGAACCGGACACCGGCTTTGAACGAGACTGCGATCTCTGAGTCGCAGCTTATCCGCTTTGTGCCTGATGCTCAGGGTCTTGGCCTGCCCCAAAAATTGGGCGGTTGGACTAAGTATTTTGCCAACCCTATTTCCAGTGCTGTTCGGTGCCTATGGGCGTGGGCGGACGCTAACGACGAGAAATATCTGGCTATTGGTGCGGTTGATCAGCTTGAAGTGCTGTCACAAAATGTTTTGCTAGATGTTACTCCAAAGACTGAAATTTATAATGTTGGAGTTGATGTAGACACCGTTTCTGGCAGCAATGAAGTAACCATCAACATTACTGCAAGCAATGTTACTTCCTACAATAGCGTTTACATACAAACGCAAATAAGCGTAGGCGGTCTTGTCCTTTTTGGAATGTACCAATGTTTTGCTATTGGCGCTAACTCCTTCAACATCTATGCTACTGATGTCCTTGGGCAACCTGCCTACGCTCTTGTTACCGTTACTACTGGTGGCGCTGTTCCCGTTTACGACACGACAAATGGTGTATCCATTGTTGAAGTAACTTTAGCAGATAATGGATATACCGTAGGGGATACCTTTACAGCCTTAGTATCCACAACAGTGGCCGGAATTACCATTTCTGGTAATTATTTGGTTAGAGAAATTCTTTCTACAAGCGTATTCAGCATTCAAACGTCTAACGCAGCCGATGCAACCGACACCGCTCCTATGAATGGTGGTCTTGCCCGCTATGAATTATTCATTGGCGATGGCCCCCTGCCACTTGGTACGGGTTACGGTGTTGGCCCCTATGGCGTTGGCGGATACGGAAGTGGCGTAACACCTACGGCTAATCCCGGAACCGCTATAACGGCCACTGACTGGTCTTTGGACAACTGGGGCGGCGTTTTGATTGCAAACCCATTTGAAAATGTAATCTACGAATGGAACCCACTGATTAATCCAACTCTAGCATCAGTCATTACAAACGCGCCAACTGCAAATACTGGGTGCTTTGTTGCAATGCCTCAAAGACAGATCATCGCCTATGGCTCTACCTTTAACGGCATAATTGATCATCTTCTTGTTCGTTGGTGCGACGTTGAAAACTATGAAGATTGGATTGCCTCTGTAACTAATCAAGCTGGTTCTTACCGCATCCCGCGCGGCTCACGCATTGTGGGCGGCATTCAAGGTCCGCAACAGGGCCTGATTTGGACTGATACGGCATGCTGGTCCATGCAATATATCGGACAGCCATACATCTACAGTTTTAACGAAATTGGAACTGGGTGCGGCCTGATAGGGCAAAAAGCAGCCGGTACGCTTAATGGTGCTGTTTATTGGATGGGTCCGTCACAGTTTTACATATTGTCAGGAAATGGCGTTGAGTCCATTTATTGCCCCGTCTGGGACGTAATCTTCCAAGACATCGATTTGACCAATGTTAATAAAATTAGGTGCGGGGCAAATTCTCTTTTTAATGAAATAACATGGTACTACCCGACCACTAGCAGCAATGGTGAAGTCGCAAAATACGTTAAATATAACAAAGGTCTTGGACAGTGGGATTTTGGGACGTTGGGCCGGACTGCGTGGATCAATCAGTCGGTCCTTGGTAACCCAATTGGGTCTAGTCCAGAGGGTTATATATACCAGCATGAGACTTCGCCAAATGATGACGGCCAGCCAATGCTATCCAGCTTTCAGACTGGCTACTTCGCCCTAAGCGAGGCTGACGTTAAGACCTTCATTGATCAGGTCTGGCCCGACATGAAATGGGGCTATTACGGCGGAACACAGAACGCAAACGTCCAGATTACGTTCTACTATACGGATTACGCTGGGCAGACGCCGCTGGTGTCGGGGCCGTTCACGGTCACCCAATCTACGCAGTACGTCACCCCCCGGTTCCGGGGCAGGCTGGTTTCCATCAAAATTTCGAGCAGTGACATCAATTCCTTCTGGCGTCTGGGTAACATCCGCTACCGTTTGCAACCTGACGGGAAGTTCTAATGGTCATCCCGTACAAGACCGGCAACCCGTACTTGGACGCTAATTTTGCGGCGTCAGTCGGACCTACGGGTCCCGGTGGTGCAACTGGTCCTACGGGGAGTGTCGGGCCAACTGGTCCTTCTGGCGGTCCTGTCGGGCCAACTGGGCCTACTGGGCCTTCTGTCACTGGTCCAACGGGCGCTACGGGTCCAACCGGCCCTACGGGACCATAGGAGAGTAAATGGCTTCCTTAGATGACATGCTGACAGCAGCAAAGAACGTCGTGACAGCCATTAACGGTCTGGCGCAGACGTATCTGGCTGTTAACGGGGCGCGTATTTCACCGGATATAACTTCCGCAACCCTCGTTAGAACAGGCTCTGGCCGAGTTGCTATGGTGAGCATTATCGTTGGCGGTAGCACTTCTGGCACCATTTACGACACCAACAATGCTTCGCTGACGAATAACCCAATCTTCACCATCCCGGACACGCCGGGAATAATCTTTGTAAACCTGCCAGTTGTGAACGGTATTGTCGTGACCCCCGGAACGGGCCAGACGGTATCCGTTAGCTATTCGTGAGGAAGCCATGCCCTTAAAGGACCTAGAGGCCGCACTAAACATTGCCCGCGAAAATAACGCGCGTGGCGGTATGCCGAAAATGCCCATGCCTAAGATGCACATCAAGAAGCCCAAAATGGGCAAAATTCACGTTGGACCGATCCATAGCCCAGTTGCCGGTAGGACCGACCACCTGAACATGCATGTCAAATCGGGGTCCTACGTCATCCCTGCGGACATCATTTCTGCGATGGGGGAGGGCAACACGATGGCGGGTTTTCGAGTAGCCAAGAACATATTTGCTCAACCGTTTTATGGCTCATCCAAAGCCGGTGCTGGTCTCCCCTACACGGGCGGCGGTCTTCCTTACGGAGTTCCATCTCCGGGTAAGGCCGAGGGAGGGGAGGTGGATTCCGTACCAATTGTAGCCGCCGGAGGTGAATATGTTATTGATCCAAAAGATGTTATACGGATTGGCAAAGGGTCAATGGACGACGGCCACAAAATTCTTGACCACTTTGTAGAAGGTTTTAGGGCGCGTACTATTAAGACCTTAAAGAATTTACCCGGTCCTAAGAAGAACTGAGTAGGAACATGGAAGAACAAACCGAGATCAGAATTGGTACGGTAGCTGACGTTCATGACATCATGAGCCAACTTTCTAATACCTACGAGGAAATGGGCTTTTCAAACATCAGTCCAGAGAAGGTGTTGCGGGAAGTATACTCTGCCTTGTCTCTGGATCGTGGGATATTTGGTATTATTGGTAAGCCCGGTGAGACCATTCAGGCTGGTGTTCTGCTCCGCATTGGTAACCCGTGGTACTCCGAAGATAATGTCGTAGAGGAGCGGGGGATTTTTGTGCATCCCAAGTATCGCAGTGGCCGTCTTGGACTGGCCCGCAAGTTGTGTGATTTCTCCAAGAAATTCGCTGATGACATGGGTTTGCCGCTAATTGTCGGCATCCAAAGCACCACTAAAATAGCGCCTAAAATCCGGTTGTACGAACGCGCTTTCGGTGAGCAGCGGGGCGCATTTTTTGTTTACAACAGCAAAAAAGAACATCTGACGAGACAGGAACACTAGTATGTGCGGTGGTACAGCCCAGACGACGCAACAAGTATCGATTCCTCCCGAGGTTATGCAGAACTACCGGGCGGTCAATGCTCGCGCTACAGAGGTGGCTGCGACACCGTTCCGGCAATATAGCACTGATCCAAATGCGTTTGTTGCCCCTATAAATCAAGCGCAACAGACCGGCATGAACGCCATCTCCGCTGCGGGCGGTGTGGCGCAGCCATATTTCCAAGGTGCTACCCAGCAGCTTATGGGCGGTCAGGCTGCGGCAACCCCCTATTATGGCGAGGCTACTCAACAGCTTTTGGGTGGTCTGAATGCCGGTGTCACAGGTACTCAGGCTGCGTATCAGCCTTTGCAGCAGGGCGCTCAGGCCGCTCAAGGTCTTCAGGGCGGCGCTTATAACCAATACCAAAATGCCTTGCAGTCCTCGCAGCCGTACAATCAGGCCGCTGGTCAGTACGCCCAAGCTGGCTTGGGTGCTGCCACACCGTATTATGGGCAGGCGGCTCAGAACATCACTGGAGCGCAGGATGTTGGCGGTGCCTTGGGCGGCGCTTCCCTGAGTAGTCTCCAGCAGGCGGGTCAAGCGGCCCAGCCTCTTCAGGGTAATGCCGCAGGGAATATCAATTCTGCCGCTTCTGCCGCGCAACCCCTTAATCAGGCGGCTATCCGCAGCATCATGCAGGGTAATCGCGCTGCCCAGCCGCTTCAGCAGCAGGCCGCTGCCGGTCTTGGTGCGGCTCAGGCCGGGGCGCAGCCGTATCAGCAGCTTGCCACTAATTTTGGCCTATCAGGTTCTCAGGCTGTTAATGCCGGTCCGTTGGGTGGGGAGCAGATCAATCAGTATATGTCCCCGTACCTAGACAGCGTTGTCGGCTCGACCATGGCGAATTTGCGCCAGCAGCAGGGTCAGGAGCAGTCCAGCCTTGTGGGTAATCAAGTTGCACAAGGCGCGTTTGGCGGTGATCGCGGTCGCCTCGCGCAGGCCAATTTGGCCCGCCAGCAGGGTTTGGCTACCGGTCAGACCGTTGCCGGTCTTATGAACCAAGGCTACGGGCAGGCCCTCGGTGCCGCCCAGCAGCAGCAGCAGCTTGGCTTGGGTGCCGCTCAGGCTAATCGTGCAGCCCAGCAGCAGGCTTCTCAGCAGATGTTGGGTATTGGTCAGCAGGGTTTTGGTCAGGGCATGGCTACCGCGCAGCAGCAGGCTGCTCTCGGCCAGCAGTTGTATGGTCAGGGCATTGGTTCTGGGCAGGCTCTGGCTGGTATTGGTCAGCAGCAGTACGGGCAACAGATGGGAACCGGTCAGGCTCAGGCCGCGCTTGGTTCGCAGCTATTCGGTCAGGGGGCGCAGACCGCCCAGCAGCAGGCCGCTATGGGCCAGCAGCTTTATGGTCAGGGCATGGGCGCAGCGTCGGCCCAGCAGGGTCTGGGTCAGGGCCTGTATGGCATGGGGACCGGCATGGGCGGCTTCATGCAGGGTCTCGGCCAGCAGAATTACGCCCAGCAGTCCGGTTTGGGTCAGAACCTCGCCCAATTGGGCCAGCAGACTTTTGGACAGGGCGCGGCGCAGTCGGGCCAGCAGGCAGCTTTGGCGCAGCAGCAGTATGGTATGGGCGCAGGCGCTGCGGGCCAGATGGCTGGCCTCGGTCAGGGCCTATACGGCATGGGGGCGGGAACGTCTCAGGCTCTTGCCGGTATGGGTACGCAGGCCCAGCAGAACGCTCTAGCGGCGGGTCAGGCCCAGCTTGGAGCGGGTACTGTGGCGCAGCAGACCCAGCAGGCCGGTCAGACCGCGCTTTACAACCAGTTCCTCCAAGAACAGGGCTTCCCGTATCAGCAGGCCCAGTTCCTTGCAAACATCGCAATGGGTACGGGTGCGCTGTCTGGCTCGACCACAAATACAACCCAAGCAGCGCCATTCTTCTCGGATAAGCGCCTCAAGGAAGCTGTTGAGCCGATTGGTAAGACCTTTGACGGCCAGAAGATTGTTAAGTTCCGTTACAAGAACGAACCGGGAACGCGCATTGGTCTTATCGCGCAGGACGTTGAGAAGCATCACCCCGATGCGGTTGGTCTGGCCGGTGGTTACAAGACTGTAGATTACGACGCTGCGACTAAGGACGCTGCCTCTAAGGGTCATTATGCCAGTGGTGGCCTTGCGCCGGAGTCTGATGGTGGTGCGGTTCTTCCGGCCATGATGCGGCACGGCTTTGCTGAAGGTGGAAATCCGGCTCAGTTAATTGGAAACGATCAATTGGCTGCTATCCTTCAAGCCCAGTTCGGCATGTACAACAATCAAGGCATTCCGGGCCTCGGTGGAGCGCCGGGTATGACTGGCTTTGTCCCCGAAGGAACTTTGCCGGTCGGAAATCTGACCGTTGCTGAAGCCCCTCCTGCTTTGCCGGAGTCTCAGTTAAAGGGGATGATTGAGGCCGCTGGTGGCGTTGAGAAAGCATATGACACCGGCAAACAGGCCGTTGAAAAGATCAAGGGTTTGTATAACAAAGAAGATGATAGTCCCAAGGATGAGTACGAACATTACCGTGGTGGCCTTGTAGGCCATTACGCCTCTGGTGGCGCTTCTTCAGGCCCCTATGGCATTCCTATTTCTAAGGCTGAAACCCCTGAACTTATAACCGCTGGGGACGCGCCCGAATTTCAGAAATCTGGGTTTCTGAAAATGCTGGACACGGCTGGTGATCTTGCCAGCCTTGGATCGCAGGCCGCTTCTGCAAGCAGCAAAAGTAAAGCTGCTGGCGGCGCGGCGGAAGATGATGTTGGCGCTGGCACCCCGTATGATGCTGGAAGCAATCCTTTCATGCCCGACAGTGCAAAAGGCATTGAGAAGAAGGAACTTGCCAAGCCGGGTGCGGCTCCGGGCGCTCCCGAAAGCGGCTTTAGTCAGGCCATGAGTGCGGCAAACAGTGTTGCCAAGATTGCCGCTCTTGCCATGAAGCTGAACCGTGGCGGGCGCACTGGTTACGCTAACGGTGGTGTTGGAGACGAAGAAGAACTTAATTATCCTACGCAAGAAGGCGGGATACCAAGTCCTACTCCTGTTGAAGCAAAGGAACTGCCCGCTCCCGGCGCGTATTCTGCTCTTTCCCCCGCTGAAAAAGTTGCTTTTAATGCCAGAATGGATGCCCAGCTAAATGCGGCTGGCAATAACCGCGAAGCACCGCAGGGCGGCGCGGCTTTTTCAGAAGTGCAGCCGCCGCCCGCGCAAAGATTAAATTCTTATATTAATCAAGCCAAGAATGTTGTCCCCGGTCTTGTTGTTACGTCAGGCTATAGAACACCTGAACATAACACGCGGGTTGGTGGAGTAAGAAATTCCGCTCACCTTACTCATGATGCATTTGATGTTGCTCCAATAAAGGGCATGACTCTTGAGCAGCAGGCAAGCGCCATTATGAAAGGTATACCCGGAGCCAAAACATTGGTTGAAGGTCGCGGGGCTAAAAATTCCACCGGGCCGCACGTTCATGTTCGGACTCCACCCGGCTTGGCCCCATCCCCTAATGCGGCCACTGCTACTGCTGGGGTTGCTCCTGCTGCTCCTGCTGCATCTGTAACGCCTACCGCACCGCCTGATGGTCTGGCTGGTAGACAATACGCGCAGGCCAATACCGGCAATATGTCTGATGCGGCTCCCGCCGGTCTTCAGCCCTCTAGCCGTGTTCCAATGCCTAAGCCTGACATTGAAGCTGGCCCGTACAATAAGACCGAGCGTTGGTTGTTGCCGCTATTGGCTGGTCTTGGAGATATGGCTGGTTCCAGTAATCGGTACGGCCTTGGTGCGCTTGCTGAAGGTATTGGAGGCGGCGCATCTGCGTATGCTAGAATGCAAGAAAAACAGTATTCAAAGGGCCAAGAACAACAGTCGAAGGGAATTGAGGCCCAGACGGCTCAAACAGGGACAACGCAGGCGCAGAATACAGCAAGGCAAATTGATCTTCAAATTCTGCAAATGATTCAAGGTAATTTAGAATTTACCAAACTGCCTAATGGTGATTATGTTGTTATTGATAAACTAGGTACTCGTAGAGTGTTAAGCCCAGAAGAAGCAAACGCACTCAAGATGAGAATGTACAGACTAGGTGGCGGCGACCTTGAAAAGTTTGGAGAAGTTAGTTTGGCTTCAGGAAGCGCGAACCCGCCGCCAGCCGGTGCGGCTTCATCTGCCGATACTCCACTGAGTCCGCCTCCAGATCAAGGTGTACAGACGCCTGTGAAATTGCCTCAAGTTCCTGATATTCAATCTTCTCCGGGCGTTCCAAAAGTTGCTGGCGTCCCTGTAACTTCTGTACAAATTAACGAAGGTAACATCCCTCCTTCATATAGACCTTCAATGCTTAATGCGGATGAAGCAAAGGCTCAGAGACTCCTAAATGATTCTAATGATACAAGACTGAGCATGGACCAGCGTAATGCATTTAAAAGTCAGGGCGAGGCACTGATGCAATCCGTGACACAAAGGCGGGCTGCGTTAAATTCTGGAAACGTCAGTGGCGTTGATGGTCAACCTATTGCTCAGGTGCAAATACTGAGGCAGCAGTTGGATACAAATACTAAAGTTAATCAAACAATCCCAGACATTATGACGGCAGTTCAAAACCAAAGGCTTGGTTTGAACAATATGGCTAAAGTAATGCAAAATGTAGAAACAGGAATTTCATCGCCATTTAGAAGAGTTGGTTCTCAAATTGCGTCTGCCTTGTCCGTTGGAAGTGGAGATGAAGCCTCAAATCTACAAATAATTGATAAGGAAAAAGTAAATTCAATTGCCTCCGCATTAGATAACGCAGCTACAAATTTAGGTTCTGGAATTGGAGTTCTAAATAAAATTGACGCATCAACTTTTGGCCCAACGCTGGAACCATCAGCCAATAAATTTGTTCTTGCTAGGTTGTATGGCTCTGCAAATTATATTCAGTCTTTGGCTGATGCACAGCTTGCTGCTTACAGAATAAACCCACAGTATGACCGGTCGCAATTTGTAAAAGAATGGACAGCAAAGAATCCTATAGATGCTTTTGAAAAGGCGGCATATAAAAACTTGGCAGTTTTAGGCGCTTCTCCCAGTTACAGCCCTATGGACAACAAGGGTTGGGCGAAAGAAGCGTCTGAACACGGAGTTGGTGGCCTATACATAATTCCTGCTACTCAAATGGACACAAAAAAGAACACTAAAGTAAGACTTGTAGGGTTCAAAAATGGCGAACCTCTTCTTAGAGAAGTAAGCGGAGAATAATATGGCTGGCATTCTAAAAGAAGGTGATCCGCTTCCCGAGGGCGCTACTCCGATGCCCGATTATTCTTCTATAGTTTTACAAGAAAAACCTACGGCTAGGTGGCCCAAAGCGTTTGAAAGCAGGGCTTCCGTATCGCGGGAAGGATACCTTACGGCACCAAAAGTCAACGTAGGTGCGGATGTTGCCAAAAGCGGGCTTTCACAAGCTGCTCTTGGTGTGGTCGCAGACATTCCGGGAATGATTGGCGGTGTCGGACAACTTTATGATGACGCTATTGGATATACGACGGGGTATTTGCCATTAAGAGCCGCAGAAGCTGCCGGTCTTCTTCCTCGTAACGCAGCTAAAGAAATATATTCTGGCGTTAAGGACATCGGAAAATCTCCTGCCGAAAAAAAAGGCTATGTTAACAAAACTTTTGGAATTCCATTCCCTACCCCTACTGGTATGGAAAAAATGGCTACCAATATTGTCCCCGCTTTAGGTTACCAACCTAAAACTCCACAGGGCCAATATGTTGGCTCTTCTTCTAGATTTGGAACAAGCATGCTTGGACCCGGTGGTTGGGCAAAGGCCACAGAAAAAGGCGGTACGGCTATAACAAAAGAAGCATTAAAGCGTCTTGGACTTGGTGCCGCACAGGGCGTTGGTGCAGAGGCTGGCTCTGACGTAGCGGAGAGTTTTGGCGCGTCAGAATACGACCCCTATGCAAGATTTGCTGGATCGCTATCTCC
>Ga0181358_1000927_pt1 | contig 13399 bp, 25 predicted proteins | sample Fa13VDMM110SD_FD_130096 | JGI IMG/M metagenome (GOLD analysis project Ga0181358, IMG submission 130096) | Freshwater viral communities from Lake Michigan, USA - Fa13.VD.MM110.S.D | ecosystem: Environmental > Aquatic > Freshwater > Lake | place: USA: Michigan | collected 2013-09-24
ATCAGCACCAGATAATCTAATATAAGTAGTAAAAGATCCCCCATCACTGGTTACATCACCAGTCATCTTCGCTCTAAAACGCTCCCATGTTTGTGGTCTAATCCTATCAGCAGGATCCCATGGTTGACTTGGGGATAATATTCCCTCTGGTGGTTTTGCTGGGTTGATGGTCATTTAAATTGTTGTTTTTGTTGTTGATTAGTTTTTTCTTCTTCTAAATGATTTATCAACATAGTAACATACACTTCTCTTTCCCATGGTAGCATCTCTTCCAATTCAGTGAGTGAAAACTTATGAAAATACATCAGATTAAAATTAGTCTGATAAAAATTACCAAGAGTTTCATGAAAGAGACTTATCCGAAAAAATTTGTCAGTCCCTCAATAGTATATTCAGAGGCAACACCAGTATTTGGATTCATAAGAGAAAATGTGTGAGAAACCTTTGGCATTGTAGCATAAAATTTTTGAATTTCTTCAAACTGTTTGCTTGTCAATCCCTCTAGGTAATCTTTAATTTCTTTCTTGGGTGTGGTCTTTGCTTCCCACACTTCATCTCCATCATATATTTGATCAATACAATTAATAATCTCATCAAATATTTCTTCAGTACTCTGATCTTTTTGTAAGATTTGAGAAGTGATAAACTGCTCCATGCTTGGATATTTCATGATCAATCCACTTACATCAGAAAAAGCAACTTTTTTATCATGCCCTTCTGGTTTCAAACACATAACTTCTTCAAGATTTAAAGTATACGGAAGTTTAGTTTCATTATCATCTTTGGCAGTAAAAAGCATTTCAATTAATTCACCGACAGACTTAGATCGAATATGTAAGAAAATATATTCCAAGTCAAACATAGGAAGATCTTCTACTTTTATTCCTCGTGTAAGAATACAAGATTTTAGAATTTCGACAATAGCATTTCTTATCTGTTTATCGTCACCTGATTCAGTAGCAACCAGAAGAAGTTTTTCCTCTTTTACTAAAAATGGTCTATATTTAATTGTTTTACCTGTAGAAGGTAATTCCAATTCGTAGGTTGGGACTGTAGGTTTTGGTAATGCCATAATTTTTCAATTTAATTAATTTTTCGAGTTAATTTATACATTTTTTCCTTTAAATATCCATCTTCTATAATAAAACGATGCAGTTACTTTCAATAAAGTAGATGCTCCATATGACACAGGAGTGCTTTGTATAGAATACGGCCACGCATCATATAGTGTATATATTCCACCTACTCTACCCAAAGTATTTGCAGCATTTCTTTCTGCTTTAGTTATAACTAATTCTTTACACATATAGTCTACTGGATATGATAATCTATTACGAGAAAATCTGCCATCGTTTGCTTTTGTCACATCATCAAATATTACGTCTGACCACGCATTTAAAAATTTTAACGGAAGTAAATTTGCATCACATGTCCACCCCAAAGTTATATCTTGATATGATTTAGTGTGTGCATAATTAACTTGCCCCTCTCCCATAAGTATACCAGTAGTTTGCCCAGTAGATGCCATTATTCCAGGAAGAGAAGCTTCTTCACATAGCAAAATTAGACTTTGAGATGCTGTCCCAGGACCAAATGAGCCAAACCCAACTGGTGCTAGATTACTTTTTAATTTGTTAGACAATCCTTTAAATTCAACTTCGAAGGTATTGGACATCGCCATACCTTTTTTAATGGCACCAAGAAAACTTTGTATACCAGCCGCAGTTGACATCTAAATATCTATATACCATTACCTATTATTTATGGCATATTCTGGATTATACAAACCAGAAAACCCGCAAAAATATAGAGGCAATCCAACCAATATTGTCTATCGTTCTTTATGGGAGCGAAAATTTATGGTGTTTTGTGACAGAAATTCAAATATACTTCAGTGGGGTAGCGAAGAAGTTGTTATACCATATAGATCTCCTGTTGATGGTAAAGTGCATCGTTATTTTGTAGATTTTAATATTAAATTATGCACTCGCAATGGAGAAACAAAAAAATATTTGATAGAAATTAAACCAAAAAAACAAACTATTCCACCCCCAGAGACATCAAGAAGAACAAAAACTTGGCGCACTAATATAATGACTTATATGAAAAATAGAGCAAAATGGGAAGCAGCAGAAAATTGGTGTGAAGATAGACAAATGAAATTTATGATACTCACCGAAGATCATTTAGGAATTTAAAATGTCTAAAGGATTTGCCGATAAAAATAAAAAAAACTCGGGTAGAAATTACAAAACTATATTTGAGCGTGTGCAAGATCTTTCAAATGGAGAAGAGAAGCCATGGTCATGGTATCGTCAACATGTTAAAGCAATAGCACTGGATTATAAAAAACATCCAGAAAAAACGATTAAAGAAGAAAAAAAAGACAGAGTGCAAGATGAAGATCTTCAAGATAAAAACGAAATAAGGAGATATGCTAGACAAGGAAGAATATTTCTGTTTGAATACAAAGCAATATCAAAGTATCTTCGATATTACGATCAGTTTCCATTAGCATATGTATTAAAAGCAAATAAAGATCATTTTATTGCAGCAAACTTACATTACGTGCATCCAAATAAAAGATTAAGAATAATTGCTGATTTATTAAACGGTAAGATTAACATTCCTTCGTGTATTATTCATAAATATATAACAGAACATGTGAATGGATTTTTATTAGACTTGGCATCTGTTGAATGGGAAACATCCATCGCTTTACCAGTAGAGAGTTTTGTGAAAAATAGAAACGGACAGTTATTTCCATATAAATCAGATGAAGTATGGAAAGAAACTAACGAAAAATTTTATACAAAATTCAAAGCAAGAAGAATTGTTAAAGGTTATGGTAAACCATCAGATATCGAGGATGTAGAATAATGTTAGCAAAGAAGGTAACTATACCAACAAGTGGAACACCCTCTGCTAAAGGAAGCTTTCGCTATCCAAATGTAGCATATGAATCTGATTCTGATTATGTGCAATTTACATTTTATGATTATTCAGCGCCATTTAGTAAACAATCTCAAACCGCAGCAGCTGGAAGTTTATTTGGGTTAAATGCATATAATGCATCTTCATCTGGGTTAGGTGGAGCAAAAGCAACTGTGTTATTATACATGCCAGAAGACATCGAAAATCAATATGGTGCTGGTTGGCAAGACACAAATCTAAGTAACATGGCGAAAGGAGCTCTTGGATTTTTTGGAAATGCGGCAGGAGGAGATTTTGGAAAAGCAATTAAAAATGTTGGTGACACGTTAGGCAAAGCAACAGAAAATGCAATTACGAAAGGAACACTTATAACTAGCATAATTAGTGACGCTTTAAATAAAGCAAACTTTGCTTCTTTAACAGTGAATGATGTTTTTGGGTCAACAACTAATCAAATTTTAAACCCAAATACTGAAGTATTATATAAAGGCCCAATGATGAGAAATTTTTCTTTGGATTTCAAAATGGCACCAAAAAACGTCAAAGAAGCAATAGAAATAAAAAATATAATACATGTATTTAAAGCAGCAACATTACCTAGATTTGGTGGCGCAGGAGATGCTACAAATGCATCATTTGTTAAAGTTCCTCAAATAGTAGATGTTACATTCAAAACTGGCAGTAAAGAAAATCCATGGGTAAGTCAATATAAACCATCAGTGATAAAAAGTTTTGATGTTTCATATACTCCAGATGGAGCATGGGCAACATACGGTGATGGATCTCCTGTAGCAACATCTATCAAAATTAGTTTTCAAGAAACCAAAATGGTTTATGCTGACGAATTATCAAGTCAAGGAGCATCATACTAATGTATTTCTCACTCACACCAGACATACAATACGACGAGAAACCAGTCAAGTTTCCTTTCTCTCAATCAGATTATGTTGTTGCTAAAAATTTCTTTCGTCGTTTCAAAATTGATGAGGATAGATTTAGTTACTCTGTATTCTTCAAGCGTTATGCCATACAAGATGGTGATCGTTTAGATTTAATTGCAGAAAAAACTTATGGCACAGCATTGTATGATTGGGTTATCATGTTGACTAACAACATGATCAATCCATACTTTGATTTACCAATATCAGAATCACAAATAAGAAACCTGGTAGAAAATCCAGACGCTATACACCATTACGAAACTTTGGAAGTAAAAAATAGCGAGGGAGTGGTTGTATTGAAAGAAGGAATTATTGTAGATCAAAGATTTGTTGCTAGACCATTTGTTTACTTAGATAAATCAACCCCATCATTGATTTACACAAGTAGAGTGGGTAATCTCATAACAAAATTAGTAACAAACCTAGATCAAGCAATACTAGAAAATGAAGCTAAAAGAGAAATTTATTTATTAAAACCAAACTACATAGCACAATTTGTGAATACATTTAAAGCACAAAATTTCTATTCTAAATCTACCAACTATGTTGACAGTCAACTTAAGAAATCAGGGGTATAAACTTTTTTTGCAAAAAAAATTGGGCGGTTTTTTTGCCGCCCAAAATGGTTTTTAGTATATGATTTTGAAAATCAATCTTCTTCAGCAAGACGAGCAAAATAACTAAGTGCATCATCTTCTTCCTCTACACTACCAGCAGCGACTGCTACTTTAACAGATTCGCGTTTGGCAGGTGGAGCATAGGCGTCTTCATCAATGATTTCTTCATCAAGAGTAGGACGATTATACTGAGCACGAGAAACGGCAGGAGTTTTTGTAACTCCTAATACTAGATTCAATCTCTCCTCTAACTCCTCATATGATTTGAAGTTGTCAGCAGACATAAATGCCTGTAAAGGTTGTGCTTTATGCCATATAGCTTCAAGCGCAGAATCATCAGATAAAAGTGCTGTAGGAGATGCAAATTCTGACTTATCGTAATTCCAGTAACCAGCAACATTAGTGATCTTCAGTTTGAAGTTAGCACCTTCCCACAAATCAAAAGGATTTACTGGTGTTTCATCTTCAAATTCGGGTTGAGCTGCCGCAATAATTTTATCAAAGATTTTCTTACCAAACTTGTATAGAAATACTCCACCTTCATTCTCTGGATTTGCTTTATCGCTTACCACATAAATGTTGGCAGTGTATGATAGTTTACGCTTCTGTTTGCGAGCAGTTTCTTTGTCAGTATCACTGCCACTATTCCATAGTTTACGATTTACTTCACCAACAGGATCTTTACCACCGTTGGTAGTTAATGAATTTTCAATATACCAACCACCAGGGCCTTGAAATGCATGAGAGTATAGTTTAATAAAGGGACTATCTTCACCATCAGGAGCAGGAAGAAAACGTATAATAGAAAACCCATTACCTGCACTATCAACAGTTGGTTTCCAGAAACGATCATCGCCGTTAGAAGAAGAATTTGCTTTCTCTAACTCTTTAGTCAAAGAGGAGAAGTCTTGTGATTTACTTTTGAGATCAGCAAAAGACATAGGATTACCTTAGATTTTTTTGGATTTGGTTTGTGTGACGTTTGTCACTCTGTTATTATAGCACGAAAGAGAAGAGGCGTCAACCCTAGTCTTCGATTACATATTCTTCAAATTTTTCTAATGAGTCTAGCATATTGGACATAATAGACATTACATTACCAGATTGCCAAACACCGTAAAGCACACGAGCTCCTTCTTCAATACTGTTACACATATCAACAGCACGAGGATCGTCAGAAAGTTTTAATCGTGTATAAAAGATTTGTTGTTTTTGTATTAACTCTCTTACTGTATAAATGTAATTCAATTGATCTACCTTAGTAGCTTCACCAAGATTACTTGAAGAAATAATTTGATGTGCTACTTCTTGTAGTTTTTCTAATTCTTCTGCTTCTTTTTGTACAATATCAGAGTCAAAGAAGTCGCTCATACCAGTGTTAGTTTTGCCTTAGATGTTTTTTTCATATAATTAAGTTGCTGTGCATCACATTTTAATTTTTCCTTTAATGGTTTTGTAATTAATTTTGATACTGTTTCAACTTCAATGTTATTCGTGTCACAATACTGTAGGATGGCATCAATATAATTTATTTCATTATATGATGCAATTTTCTCTACTTCTTGGGAGAATTTTGCACTTGTCATAAATTTGTCCTCTAAAATTTCAGTTTTATTCATAGGTTTTTTTATACTCGTCTATGTATCCAATTAATTTTTGAAGATATATCTTCTTTGGTGTTTCTACAAACACTTGAGTGTCTCCACTTTCACAAGCAATGATAGTTACAATTTTACCAACTTTTATTTTGTATCTTTCATACAGCATACATGCATATGCCGTTTCTTGAATAAGATAATCTTGAATCCACTCAAGTTTTTTTTCTTCAGCAGATGTTTTAAAATCAATAATAGACAATTCACCATCAAATTCAGCAATACAATCAACTCGCCCTGCAATCTCCAGATTGTCTGAATATAATGCAGCTTCTTGCGCGTAAATATTATTGATTCTGTCTAGTGTTTTTTTAGAATTTTTAAACATCATCAAGGGCAAATGTTTGTCCTTGAATTTAGTTTCATCGTATGTATTATTTAGGTAGTCTTCAACAATAGAATGGTATGTTGTGCCACGCGATGCAGCACGAGTAGAAATTTGATTTGCTTTTGTCTCACCTACTCTTTTTCTCCATTTCATTATACCAGCTTTTTTATCTGGACTGCAAGACAAAACAGTAGTGATAGAGGGATACTTACCACCAGAAGGCACAGGATAAACTCTACGCCCGTCTATATTCTCAGCAACTAATTCAATTGGAGTCAAAGGCAAATGATTAAAAAGCATTCTATTAAAGTCCTAGATTTGTTTTACTAATTATGTAACTACGCACAAGTCCGCTACGCACAATATCTTCAATTTGAAATTCAACAGTAGAAAACTCTTCCATTGTCTCAATAATACGCATAAAATCAATTATACCACTACGTTCTTGTGATTTTACTAAATCAGACTGTCTAACATCACCCGTGAAGACAATTTTAGAATCTTGACCAATTCTGGTAATAATAGAATCTAATTCATGAAAATTTAAATTTTGCATTTCGTCAATTAAAACGATACAATTATCTAATGTTGTGCCACGAATGAAAGATGTTGACCAGAAAGAAATAGTTTCTTGTGCTTTAAGATTGTAATATAATTTATCAAATTCATCGTCACTTGGCATCTCAAACATATATTTTACCATATTTTTGTATGGAATTTGATAGAGACTTGATTTATCTTCATGATCACCAGGAAGAAAACCAATCTCTCGTGTTGCTACAAGTGAGCGCACAATATATATTTTTTCATATGGAGTGTGCTCATTAAGCACATCTTTTAACGCAAGATACAAAGCGATAAATGTTTTTCCTGTGCCAGCACATCCATATGCAAACATGTTTTTATTTTTTGCATATTCTTCAAAATATTTTCTTTGATTTTCAGTAAGAGGCTCAATATCATTTATTAAATCAAAATTAATTGGTTTTTTTCTTTTTAATTGTTTAGAATTCATTCCAGATGGAACAATTTGCTTTGATTTGCGAGTTCTTACGGGCATGTTAGAGTCTTTCTACGGTAGATCCTGGGACATTAGCAGCACGATTGATAATGTGTTTCCAATCGCTATTTGTTTTGTTTTGCCAGTTTCCCACTTCGGAAACTGCATGAAGAAGACTAGGCATTTGATTTAACTGTGGATTAGCTTCAAGATATGGTAATCTTTCTGCCATATACATTGATTTCTCAAACTCTTCACCCGTAATATTATCCTTAAACTTGTATGTTGGCATTTTCAATAAACCATGAGGGTGTGGTAGATGGAGACTTCCATTTTGCGAAAGCAATTTTGTCTCCAATGTAGTAATTACGATATGATTGGATAGAATCTCCAGTCACTTTATATTTATCTGGCATAGCAGGAGGAGGATCTGCCCAACCAGCGTCTGGAATATTTCTTGGTGGTTGTGTTAAGTAACCAACAAGATACTCAGACGCATGAAACTTGTTATACCTATCAGTATATTGATAACAACATTGCTGATACAACTGAAACAACCATTTGTAATGTTTTCTAGATTGTCGTAACCAGATATTAGATGGATGATTGATATGAGATGCTTTATACAATACATCTTCGCGTGGTTTTTCTAATCGCCAACGTTTGATGTTGTGGTTGTTAGCAGTTTTGGCAGTATAAGGAATGCCGTCAAGCACACGATGAGCGGTAGACATGAGCTGAGCATACTCAACAATCATTTTTACTACATGCTTATCACAATGCTCGGCGGCACAAATTATTGGGTCGTAACTGAGATAGAAGATATTCATAGAATCTTTGGCTATGATCCTATTATATCACCATTCCATCGCTTTAGCAACCGTTGGAAACTGTTCCTTAAAGATTTCTCTACATTGTTCAGCAATAACCATATGTTCTTTCTGAGTGCCGTGAGCTGACCTTAGATTAATATAGTGTATCCAAGAGCGACAGGATCCAGTCATATAGATGCGCGTAGGCGTCGCTAGAGGCAGCACAAAGCGGGCACATTCTTTTGCTACGCCTTGCTCCAAGAGGAAGTTATAGGTGTCTTGTGCGTCATTGAAGAGGTCTCTAATCATCTTATTCATTGCTATTACTTTCTCTTCTTCAAGATCGTCGGTAGAATTTTGACGATTCTTTGTATCCTGTCTACGTAATTCAGGTAGGGGAATTTCTGATGCTAAAAGGTTTGTATCAGCATAGCGTTGAGAGAATTCTTGAAAGGTGAAACTTCTATGTCTTAGTATCTGAGCTGCGATACCACGACTCGTTTCAATCTCCAAACTCATATGGGATTGCTCAAACACAGACCAATGATTATGTTGAATACAATACCGAAGTAATCCAGCATAGTTTTCGTTGTCTTGGTTACTAGGATTAGAAACTCTGGCAACATATGCCATTGTCTTTTCCGCATCAGGAGTAACGGAAATAAGTTTAACTTGAGAATGGATTGTCATATTGGGGAGCACCATCAAGGCGGCGAATTTCAAAGAGATTAGATTTGCGATAACGATTGTATTTTTTTACAATTTTTTTCATTTCCTTTTCTTTAATTTTTATATTTAAACGCGAAGTTTTAGGATCTATCTCTGGAGTCTCTGGAGATATCCATGGATCTGGAGATTCTATCACTTCTTGTGCTTCAATGTCAATGATTTGATCTGTCATTTATTTTTTCCTCATGTAATTATCAAATTTCATTATGCAATGCTAATAGTAGCGGTAACCGTAACACTATCCCCATTATTGGCAATATTAAAAGGACCAGAAGAGAATCTTTCAGATGCAATTAATTTACCAGTTGTATTACCAACAAGATAATATCCGTAAATCTGTCCAACACCTGATGTAAAAGTAAACAGTTGTGGACTAGTAGTTGCTACGCTACCAGTAACAGTCCAAGCAGTAGTTCCTAAAATTTTTGAAACATATCCGCCGCCAGTTACTTCTGTGAAATCTACTAGATCTGTAGCAGTACCTGGAGTTATATTATTATTATATAATTTCAAGTTAATAGTTTCTGTTGTAGGAGTGACTCCCAATAAATATTTTAAAATATTTTCAGATCCATCTTCCGATATTTGAATTGTCATATTACCTCCGTTTTTTTTCTTCTTTTTGTTCTTTTGGTTTGTTTCCCCATAGACGAGGATTAATTCTACCTTCAGATTGTTTCCATCCTTTCAAAGTAGATTTATAATTGTCCCAATAATGATCAAATAAATCAACTTGTCTATCCGATATAGTTAAATCAAACGCAGGCATTCCATCTAATTCATATTCTACCAAGTAAGAATTATATGGTAGAGTTTTATCGTCTGCTAATTCTGCGTTACAATTTTCATGAATAATTTTTATCAACTGCGATTACCCCATTGAATATTTGGAAAGGTTTCTTGTATAAGAGTTTTAGAAATTCTCGTATATCTTTTTTGTAATGTTTTATCTTTTACTTCACACAATAATTCAGCTTCTTCGGCATGGAGAGTTTCTAAAAGACCTACAAAAATTTGCTCTCTTTTCATACTAGTCGTATTCATACCACCTTTAACAAAGTAGGCAAATTTTCTTTGCTCCCCCTCAAGATAAATATGATCTAACCCTTTTTGTGCTGTATTTTTCCTGTAAGGAACTTCTCCAGTTGGAAGTAAAGTCAATACTGACTCGTCAAAATTCCAAATAAGAAGACTACGAAGAGCTTGCGAATCATACTCTTGTAATAGTTTGCTTTTTTCTGCTTTAGTCTTGGCGTTATTTACTTTTTGTAAAATTTCTGTAATTAATAGTTTCATATCAGTTATGATTAAAAGTTAGTTTGTTGCTGCGAAAATAATAATCTTGCATCAAATCATTAAGTTGATGCTGCTTAAAATATTCAATTGGTATTTGTTTATCTTGATTATTTAGTGAGACATATTCATCAATAATTTTACTCTCAATGTCACTAGGAATATAAGATAAATCTATAAGATTTTTATTTCTTTCGTAATTATCTACCAATTCTTTAGTTGTGCAGAAAACAGATGGATCTTGAGTTGCCCACGTTTCTAAGTTTTTCTTACTTATAGGTTTCTGTCTTTTGTTTGTTACAAATGTGTCATCATCAGATAAAAAATTAGGTATTCCGTCGGACTTATCTCCTTTAATTATATGCTCAAGTATATAAATTTTTGGATTCTCATGTTTAACTTCTTTTTTTAAAATAGGATTAAACTGTTTAACAAATGGATACCGTTGAAGTTGAATAAAATCTTTGTCACCAGAAAGTATTAAAATATTCTCTAATGGTTTTTTTGCTTTGTGTAGCTTTATATTTTCTATTGCTCGATGTTTAACCAGTGTGGAAATAACATCATCTGCTTCTGCTCCATAAACTTCAACTACTTTATACGGAAAATAGTTTTTTATTTCATCTCTTATCTTATTCAAGACATCAAAGATAGCATTCCAATCTAGGTCAGATGCTTCTCTATCTTTCTTTCTATTTTGTTTATAATAAGGGAATGCAGATTTTCTCCAGTAATACCTGCTATCGTATGCAAGTATCATCTCCCCATATTGGGGTTTATATTGTTTTTCGTACGAAAGAAGCCCAGTTAAAACCATATGTCTAACTAAATTTTCATTCAACACACTCATTTTCAACTGCATCATCAAATTACTAATCATAATCTGATTCATATCAATAAGAATCATTTAGTCCTCGTCATTATCATAATCATCATCCTCATCATCGTTTACAAAAGCAACTCTCAATAATTCATCTCTATGTAATTCTCCATTTTCGTCAAACATTTCTGGATGCAGAATATGTTTTGCATATCCAGCATTCTCATACCACATATCGAAAACATCTTTGACATTCCATACTAGCACACCTCCCAAAATAAAAGATCCTACCGTTAGAAAAAATGCAACAAATAAAAAAGGTAATGATGCTTCCATGAGTCTACTCCTTGAGTTTTTACTTTATTTTTTTAATAGCATTCAAATGTAAATTTAAAATACTTTCCAAAAATTGAAAAAGATTTAATAAACACTGTATCAGATTTTTCTAATACATTTACTTCTTTTTTCCCCCGAAGCATTAACTCAACACCTCTATTTATTTCCAGCGGCAGTTGAGTTTTTTTTATTTTTGCTTCCTGGTTTTCTTCCAGGTTTTTTTTCGTCATAGTATTTCTCTGCGTCTTCTATAATTTTAAACAAATATTCTTTATATTTTCTTGCTCTTGGTTTTCCCATCCATCCATAAACTTCTCGAAGATCTGCTACATCTGGTCCTCCATCTAAAAATAAATCTAAATGTCTAATTTCATCACGAATTTGAGAAACTAAAGGACTATTTAAAAATAATAAAATTTCTGGCCTTTTTATTCCACTAGATGTTAGGAAAATATGAAAATTTAAAAGATACTTCTGTGAAGTAACTGCTAAATCAATTGCACTGTTTACGATATTATAAATTTCATCGTTAACTTTAGTCATATACTTTTTTTGGTGGTTGCACCAAACCTTTTTCTAAAAACAATTTAGCAGTTTCGACTAACCCACCAATTTCTTTTCCATCAATAACAACTAAAGGATATCCATTAGCAAGTGGAAATTGTGTTTTAAACATAGCAAAAGAAATATCTTTATCTATAACAACTTCTGTGTATTCCACTGCAGCTCTATTGAGTAATTGTTTGATCGTGGTGCAATGACTACACCCAGGATTTGTGTATACCACTATTTCCATTAAATACCTCTTTGTAAAATTCGAATTTTGGGTTGCTCTGATTCTAATGCATTTGCCATATAATTGCAAGCCCTCTCTGGCGCTGTATGGTCGCCGCAGGTGAAAATATCTACCGCTGCGTATGCTTTTTCTGGCCACGTATGAATGCTGATATGACTTTCTGATAGTAAACACACGGCAGTAATACCTTGTGGAGAAAATTCATATTTTACTTCTTCTAATAAAGTAGCATTAGCATATTCCACCGCTGCTGAAAGTGCTTTGCTAATAAATGCAGAATCATTCAATAACTCTGAATTGCATTCACATAAATCAGCAATCAAATGCATTCCTAGCACTTCCTGTATCATTAAAATATCCCAAATACCAACGATATTTATTAGTATTTAATTTGGAATATAATTTTTTCTGGGTGGATACTTATATAGTGTAGGAAGTATTTTTGGTTTTATCCACTCTCGTATCTTATCTCTACTTTCTTCAGTAAAAAAATCTTGTTCGGCATACCACTCTTCCCAATTAATATGAGACTTAGAGTTATTACACTTCTTACAGCAACATATTACATTAGTAACAAAGTCACTGCCACCTTTAGATTGTGGAATAATGTGATCTAAGGTAAGCTCGTGCTTACTGCCACAGTAAGCACACTTATGTTCCCATTTATCTTTAATCGATTGTCTCCACATTCTCTTTGCGTCTGCTGAACTTGTTGTGTGTAAGTGATACAAGTAGTCCGAAAAAGAATTATAGAGTTCCATTTAAGAAAGCATCTAAGATTATTTATTAGTATGAAAAAACCACCCGAAGGAGTGGTTTAGTTGTTTTCTTGATACAAGAAGGTTATTCATGGAATATTAGGACAGCAATAAGAACAAAGAGTATAAAATAAATTAACCCTAGAATGATGTTCATAACAGAGACATAAGGAATAAGAATACTCCAAAAAGTTGGAGTATTATGAGGAATATCATTTAGAGTTTATAGTGCGTTTCCACGAGGCATCACTTCTTCGGGGAAGTTGAAGTTTTCGTGAGGTTGGTCTGCTGTTGATAACCATGCTCTAAGACCTTCATTAAGGAGGATATTTTTTGTGTAGAACGTCTCAAACTCTGGGTCCTCTGCCGCTCTAATCTCC
>Ga0181358_1000928_pt1 | contig 13397 bp, 14 predicted proteins | sample Fa13VDMM110SD_FD_130096 | JGI IMG/M metagenome (GOLD analysis project Ga0181358, IMG submission 130096) | Freshwater viral communities from Lake Michigan, USA - Fa13.VD.MM110.S.D | ecosystem: Environmental > Aquatic > Freshwater > Lake | place: USA: Michigan | collected 2013-09-24
ATTGAATTTAGAACAACCGATTTTGATGCAAAAGTATATTATCAAATGAGAAGTGTAGCATATGCAGACTATAAGATAGGATGTTTTTATATTTCACCAAATGATTTATTTAAAGTTGACGGAACTCCCTGCATAATTTTGCCGGATGATTGTACAGATACAGCTAAACAATTTTTTGACTTCGAATCAAAATAAAAAATAGACAAAACAAAAAAACAGTGGTATATTAAAAAAGTTATGACAAAAGAAACATTAAAAACATTCATTAATAAGTATTATCTAGGTGGAACAGTCGAATCCGTAAAGTGGGTTGCGAATACATCAAACAAACAATTGATTACAAATGCAATTACAGAGGATAAGAATGTTCTATTGAAGGTAACCCTCAACAACTTCAGTGATTTAGAAGATGGTGAATTGGGTATCAACGATACATCAAAGTTGGTTAAACTTCTTGGTGTATTGAAAGATGAAATCAAGACAGAATATAATAAAGTTGGTGATAAGATTACTAGTGTAGTATTCAGTGACGAAAGTACTGATGTACAGTATGTTATTGCAGACTTGAGTGTAATTCCATCAGCTCCTCCACTTAAGAAGATTCCACCGTTTACAGTTGAAATTCCATTGGATGCTGAATTTATTTCTAAGTTTGTATCATCTAAAGGTGCATTGGCTGATGTAGATACATTTACATTGATGATGAATAAGAAAGGTAAGTTGGAAATGATTATTGGTTATTCAAGTATCAATAGTAATCGTATTAAATTGGCAGTAAATGCGGTTGAAGGTAAAGATACTGTTACCAAGAACATTAACTTCAATGCAAATTATCTAAAGGAAATTCTTCTTGCTAATAGAGATTGTACCAATGCTCACTTGAAGGTAAGTGAAGCTGGATTGGCGAGTGTTGAATTCGTATGTGGTGATATTACTGCTGAATATTACCTCGTTGAAGTCAAGAGTATTGATTAATTATTATTAATGAATGTGACCCCGTATATTGTAAAGTATACGGGGTTTTTTTGTAGGTTGACATTTACATTTTTTGTGGTAAACTATTAAAGATATGGGTTTTATTGAATTTGAAGAAATTAAACAGACTGAAACGCAACATTATCTGTGGGTTGAGAAGTATCGTCCCAACACATTGGAAAATTATATTGGAAATCAACAGTTAAAGGATACTGTAAAGAGTTATATTGAAAAACACGATATTCCACATTTGTTGTTTTATGGTACTGCTGGTACTGGTAAGACAACCTTGGCTAAGACAATTACAAAGAACATTGATTGTGATGTGATGTATATTAATGCATCAGATGAAAATAGTGTAGATAATGTTAGAACCAAGATTAAGAGTTTTGCTAGTAGTGTTGGATTTAGAAAGATTAAAGTTATTATTCTTGACGAATCGGACTTCTTGAGTCCGGAAGCTCAAGCCGCTCTTCGTAATATGATGGAAACCTATAGTTTGACTACACGGTTTATTTTGACTTGTAACTATGTAGAAAAGATTATTCCTGCTCTAGTTTCCCGTTGTCAGACATATAAGATTGAACCATTGAGTAAGAAAGAAGTAGCGGTACATTTAAAAACTATTTTAGATAAAGAATCTGTACAATACACACCGGAAGATTTGGGATATATTGTTAACACATACTATCCAGACATTCGTAAGATTCTTAATTACAGTCAACAGAGTGTTATTGATAATAAAATTAAAATTAGTGAATTGAATAGTACCAATGTTGATGTTAAGAACAAGATTGTAGACTTGTTAAAGATTCGTAGTTCAACTGCTTTTAATGATATTAGGCAATTAGTTGCTGATAGTGATATCAAACACTATGAAGAGATTTATGAAGTGTTGTTTGATAAGGTGGATGAATATTCAAATAATAAACAGACACTTGTAATTTTAACTTTGGCGGAATATATATATCAAAGTGCAATGGTTGTAAATCGTGAGATTACTTTTATGGCTTGTATTGCAAAGTTACTTAAAGATTTAAAATAATGGTTTCTACTGACAAATTTAATTTGCTACATAGTTATATCTTCAGAAAGAATAATGTTATAATGGATAATACATTTTCATATAAAGATAAGTCTATATTGTATATTTGTCAGAATGGTACTAGCGGATATGCAAATGCTGCTAACGGATATATTTACGATTATATTGCCAAAAAGATACCAGTAAAAACTCAATATTTTAATTGTAGTGATGAAGTAAACGAAAATGATAGATTTCATCAATATTTAAACTCAAACACATCAATAGATATTGATTATAATACAATTATTGTACATTCTACTCCTGATATATGGACAGTAGTAGTTAAAAATACTCCTAATATCAATTTGGAAGGTAAGATTGTTATTGGAAGAACAGTGTGGGAATTTGAAAAATTGTTACCTGCATGGGTAGATGCGATTAATGTTAGTATAGTTGACATTGTTAGTGTTCCCACTGAATGGAACAAACAATGTTTTATTAAAAATGGCGTAATCAAACCTATTATAGTTGAACCGCATGTTTATGTAGATTATCCACACAAAAATGTTGGTCTAACAACACTATCTAAAAAAAGTATAGTTATATCAAAAGATGAAAATATTACAGGTTTAAATTTGAATGAACATTACAAATTTTATTGTATAGGTCAAATGATTGAAAGAAAAGGTATTATTGAAACAATTGATGCTTTTTGTAATGCATTCACATCTAAAGATAAAGTTGTACTATTTGTTAAAACGTTTAAATTGAATTATAGCAAAGAAGAACAAAAAAAATGTTTACTTGAAATAGTAAAAATTACAGATAAGTATGATCACGCACCAATCATTTATATTAAAGAAAATGTAAATTACGATGAAATTAAGTCACTGCATGAAATTGGTGATTGTTATGTTCATTTAACTAAGACTGAAGGATTTTGTTTAGGTGCATTTGATGCATTTAATAATGATAAAAAAGTAATTATTACTGGTTATGGTGGACATACAGAATATCTAGGTAAAGATTATGATGGTTTAGTTGATTATAAACTTAATTCATTGGCAATAGATGAAAGTGTATTTTTTCAATTTAAATTAGATGATACCTATCAATGGGCAATACCAAATAAAGAGCACGCAGTTAAATTATTACGTTCAAAATTAGATGTTGAAAAGAAAATAGAATTAATAAATTTGGGGGAAGGATTTCATTCATTAGAAAAATCAGATGAACAATCATTTAAATGGATGAGTGATAGAAATGAAATTTATATCAATAAAGATATTGATTTTCTAACATTAGATATTATAAATGCGGTTCAATCCAATATATTCCAAGTAATTAACGATAAAGGGATAGTATCCGCAATTAATTTAAATGAAGGTAGTCAAAGTATTAAGATTTCTGTAAAAAATACAAATAAAATTGTAATTGAAAGTGGATTTTATATACCATCAAAAACTAAAAATTGTACTAACGACGATAGAAAGTTATCTTGTAAGTTATTTGATATAAAAGTTACATCTAATAATAAAGAAGTAAATATTCCTGTTAATTTAATTAATTATACCAACGAAAATGTTAGGAAAATTAATAATAACGGTAAATCGGCAACCGAATATGTTGGAGATTATGGTGAAATGTCGGTAAGAATAAAAGACAGTAATGTTTCAGGTAAGATTAATTTAGGATTACAAACATCTTTTTATTCTCATAGATCTGGTTGGGATTATGTAGTGCATAATTTATCAGAGTTTAATAATCCGAATGGAATATATTTTGATGGTTTTATTGAAAATGCTTTTAGTTGGCGTAAAAATCAATATATTGATGATGGTATAATTCCATATGAAGAAGATTGGATAGGATTTTTACATAATCCACCTAATATGCCGTTATGGTTTAGTGATAACAATTCATATCCACAAACATTGATACACGATGAATATTTCAAAGAAAGTTTAAATTCATGTAAAGGATTGTATGTTTTATCAAATTATTATAAAAGATTTTTAAAACATTATCTTCCACAGATTCCAATAAATGTATTATATCATCCAACCGAAATACCGGATTTGAAATTTAATTTTAACAATTTCTACAAAAATAAAAATAAGAAGGTTGTTAACATTGGATGGTGGTTAAGAAAATTGAATTCTATATTTTTATTGGATGGTGGACAATATGAAAAAATCAGATTGATGCCTAACAATAAATGTAAAGATACTATATTAAGATTAACTAATATTGAACGAGATTTGTATAATTTTACATTAAGTAAAAATCAAATAAATTCGGTAAAATTTATAGATCATTTGGATAACAATGATTATGATGTATTGTTATCACATAATATTGTATTTTTGGATTTGTATGATACTAGTGCAAATAATGCTGTTATAGAATGTATTGCAAGAGGCACTCCATTACTAATTAATAGACATCCTGCTACAATTGAATATTTAGGTGAAAAATATCCATTTTATTTTGATTCATTAAAAGAAGCTAATGAAAAATTAAATAATATTGATTTAATTAGAGATACACATCAATATTTAATGACTTTTGATAAGAGAAAACAAATAACAATTGAATATTTTAAACAACAATTTAAAGAATCAGATATATATCAATCATTATGATTAATAAAAAACAAAGAACCAAAGAAGTGTTCTATAATAATACAAATTATACCGTTCCACACACTTCATTAAAACACATAGATGGATTTGATGTAATTGAAATAGAAAATGATTTATATGTATGTTGGGATGATGATATAAAAAAATGGATTAAAGCATCGGATGATTTAATTAAAAAATATAAAAAAGTGACGTATAACAAAATAACTGGAAATTGGGTACTATAAAACTATGAAGTATGAATATAAATGTATAAATACACGTAATGATGAATTTCTAATAGAAGAGTTCTTTAAAGAAAAATATAATGGATATTTTAAACATTCATAAATATATCAATCATCATGATTAATGGATCTTTTACTACCTGTATATTTTTAAATACAAACTCTGATTATGATGTATATAGATATAATAATATATTATATCCGTCTTTAAAGTTTTTAACTAATAAAATACTGGTTATACCTCATTTTAGAAAAGATCTTAAATTAGACGATAGTTATAATATCTTATATGACAAAGATATTTTGGGTGTAGATTATTCTACTGTATATATAAAACAACTTTTATTAAAGTTATATGTATCTAAATTTATTTCTACGAGTCATTATCTAATATTAGATAGTGATATATACATTAATAAAATTTTTGAATTTAAAGATTTTTTTACTGATGATAAAATATCATTGTTTATATACGATGGAATTGGTTATTTAAATGATAAAATAAATTCCGATTCGTGTCATACTAAATGGATAATAGATGCCTTAAAAGTATTAGGAAAAACAATTGATCATATAAAATCTCCTTTTTGTTATGGAGTAACTCCTGGTTTATTTATTACTAAAGAAGTGATTGAATTGTTAGAACTTTTAAATTTAAAATATAATAATTTTGTTAATTTTTTTATGAAAAATCCACTTGGAACGGAATATTCTTATTATTATATACATGTTTATAACAAAAATCTTTATTGTTTAGATTATTCAAAAAATTTTGTTAGTGCCGTTTGGTCACCGGAAGATTCAATACTAAATTTAAATGAAGATGCTATATTTTGGGTAATTCAAAGTAATACTAAAACTGATAATAAAATTTTAGAGGATTTTATTTTTAAAAAACATTTCAATCAAATTTAAATTTGATTTGATAATATTAAAATTGATTTTATCTATATAATATAAAACTTGATACTCATTAAATATAGGTTTTATATTTAAATAATTTAAATAATCAATAATATATTGTCCTTTTCCAATTACTAAATTATCAGTTTTAATATTACAATCATCTACGGCCAAATAAAAATTTGGAATGTTTCTATTTTCCATGATATTATTAAATTCTAATAAATGATGATTTGCGGATTCATTGGGGAAATCCCAATTTAAGTCTAAAGAATCCAGATAAAATAAATCAATATCATTAATTTTATTAAAATTTTTAGTAAATATCAAACTACAATTTAATTCTATTTTTGTTTTATTACTAACATAAGTTATTGCGTTTTTAACATCAATTTTAATATTATTTACAGCATAAACATTGCCATCATAGTAATTTACAAATGCATCTGCAATAATTGTAAATTGTCCGTCACCATTCCAATTTTGATCCCATCGTACACATCCTGTTTCAAAAATATTATATTTGTCTTTGTTTAGATATTCTAATTTTTCAAATATTATTCTAAAATATCTGTGATATCCTTGTAATTCACAATTTATTGTTTTTTGTTCAATGTCTTTAAAGTAATCGGTTTCAGTAAACTTTTTCATAAAATTTGATGTTTGTTCATTAATTTTTCAATTTCATATAAATCTAAACACCAAGATTTTGATGCAGATTGAATATTAAAATTAATATTTTCATGTATTGGGTGTTTAAATATATACTTATCATCCATTAAAGTTGAACAATTATTTATTTCAAAAACATTTATTCTATGTTTTATACCATATTCAATCCACTGTTGATTAAACATTAAATTTGGATAAGAAGTTATACAACATTTAGTATTTGGTTCCATGAAATAAATATGGTTAATACCCCCTCCATGTTCTCCACACAAAATTTTTGTTCTAGAAAATATGTTAATTCTATCATAAATAGATAATAGTTCTGAATTTATTATTTTGAAATTAAAATGTTCATAAAATTTATGAACTTCAATTATATTCAGTATTTTTCTAGTACCCGATGGATTTTTTGAATTTTCAAATCTTGATATATAAACTTTGTCATAATTTTTTTGATAGTTGGAATCATAAAATTTATCTAAAATATATTTATGAAATTCTCTGTGATATGATTCTAGATAATATTTAGGATTTGGATCTAATACATGACATGCCGTTGGATTTGTAATATAAAGATTATCAATTGTATATTCAGTATCTTGATATTCATCTAAAAATACAATATCATTTGTTTCACAAACACCATAAAGTAATTTGAATATTTCTTCGGTTTTTAAAAAAGATTTATTAATTATTAATTTTAAATTTTTTAATTCTTTTTTTATTTTTATAAAAACCATAATTTTAGGAATGTAATCCGTTATCCAATGATGAAAATTACCACACCAAGCATCATCCATATAAAAATAAGATCCACTCAAATTTATTTTTTTTGATATTGTTCTTTTTATTGTCAAATTTATTTTGTCGTCGTACAATCCAGAACAATCTTTAATGATTTTATTATTAAAAAATGGAATATAAAAATTATATGGTATTAATTGACAATTTTTATAATTACTAACTCTTTCTTGAAAAACAGAATGATTTTTTAAAATAAAAGTAGAATTTTCATTTAATTCTAACTTTAGAATATCAGTTTCAATAGGATTATTTTGATATTCATGATACATACTTACTCCAATAATTATATAAGTCTAAAACATTATTTGAATTGATATTATTATGTTTAAGTATATCTATCCACGATTTAAAACATATTACATCTGACGGAGTTCCTAAACAGACATAATTATCGGTAATATAATGTGTAATATTTAGTTTATCATCAATCATCAAATTATATGGGATTGTGACATAATATTCACCATTTACCGTAATTTTATTTTCTAATAATTTATTGAAATACTTTTTTAATATCGTTCCAGATTTAAAATAATAAATACCATTTGAAGCAGGTTCATTATACGATGTTTCCGTAAAAGGCTTTTTCTCTTGAATTTTTTCTACAACAGTATCATTTACTTTTAAAAATGCAAAGGACTTGTTATATAATTTATGTGGATGAAATCCTATATGTGTAACAATACATCCGTCAGAATTTGAATTTCTACAAAAATTTAAAAATTCATTAATATCCCATTTTTGTGTTAAATCACAGTAACTAATAATAATTTCTTCATCATTTGGTATTTGATTGAAAATTTTAGATATTGAAAATACTGGTCCTAGATTATTTTTATTTATTGATAGAATTTTACTTTTTTTTCTTGATAAAATTTGTTTTTCAATTGGATATTTTGACATATCTTCATTTTTGATTAAGAATATAAAATCTTCATCTTTTATTTTATCTGATGGAAACATATCCAAGACATAATCTAAAATTAATTTTCCATTAATATCTATTAATGGTTTGATTGTATATCCATTGGTAGTAAATCTTTCACTGTTTCCTGATAGTGTTATAATAACTTTCATAAAATAAAATATTGTCACTGATAATTCCGTTAAATAAAAATATTTCTTTTAAGGGATAATTTGACATTTCAGGCATCATTAAAATACCTTCATTATATATAGTTTTGCTATTTGGATTTACCATAATTATATTTTTATTTGATATAGTAAATTCATCATTTGTATGATAAAATATATGTAAATGATTGTTTTTTAAATAAAATAAAGCATCATCATTTTTACAATGGATAATAAGTTTATCTTTATTGTCAACTAAAAATTGTTCGTCTATTTTATATTGTGGTAAATCGTGTCCTAGAAATAACCCATCATTTGTTTTCCAGACATCAATTTCAACATTATATTTTTTTATTATTTCATTAATATAAATTGGGTTGTTTTCAATATCTTTATTTTTACCATTTAAATTTCCTCTATGACTTATAAACAACATATATAAGATATATAGGATGAAATTAAAAATTAATTTATATTATTGGAATAATGGTGTTGGTGTGGTAAATGACGATATTTTAATTAAAACTTTATTATCTGATCATGATGTTGTGTCATGTGATATATCTAAAACAAATGAATATAGAAAATCGGATATTGGAATCTATATTCAAAACGTTGATAACAATACATTACAGTATAATAAAAAAAACATATTCATTGCAAATGAAGAATGGATAACTTCATATGAATTAAATTTATTTAACAATTTTGAATGTATAATCACAAAATCTACATATGCAAAAGAATTATTAGATTCATATCATAAAAATGTAATTAATACTGGTTTTTTTAGTTTAGACAGACATTTTTTCCCAAAAAATACGAATGAAATATTACATTTTAAAGGCAAATCCATACAAAAAAATACAGAATTAGTAAATGGATTAAATCACGTAAAAATATTAGATTCAAATACTAACTATTTATCAGATAACGATGTAACATATAATTTAAACAATCATGATATTCATATATGTTGTAGTTTATATGAAGCTTGGGGACATTATTTGTGGGAAGCAATGAGTTGTGGTAAATTAGTCATTTGTAGTGAAATACCTGTATTTAAAGAATATTTAGATCCTAATTTAGTTAAATTCATTTCAATTAAAGAAGTATGTAGTCATAACATTAATTACAAATTTTTAAATACAAATGATTATAAATTTAGAAAAGGTTATATAGTTGATGAAATTAAAGTTAAAGAGTTACTTAGTAACAAAAATGAATTATTAGAATTTCAAAAAAAGAATTGTGATAATATAAGACAACATTTTTTGGATGTGAATAAAACAAATAAAAATAAATTTTTAAATACAATAAAATATATAACTTAATATATGAATAAAAAGATTATATTATTTAGTCATCATAAAGTAGATGAATTAACAATAGATAGATTCAATATTGTTAAAAATTTAAATCCTAGTTGGGATGTAATTCCTATTGGATTTGAAGGATATGAATTGTTGGAAGGTTCTATTATAACAAATAAAGAAAAATATCCATCAAATCAAAGTATAAGATATTTTGCTTATCATCATCATTTGGATTGGTTTGACCCTGATTTATTTTTATATGAAGGATATATTCAAAAACCAGACTATGATGAATATTTTTTATATGAATATGACACGATGTGTAATGTTCCAATTGAAGAATTTTTTAATACCGATGTTGATTTTTTTGGAAATGGTATTTGTAATCCCGCAAGAGAAGATTGGGATTGGGTAAAATTATATAGAAAACACAACCCATATAACATTAAATTTCCGATTTTATATGCTTATGGACAATCTACATGTATATATTTTAAAAATCATATATTAAAACAATGTGTAAATGAAGTTATTACAAATAAACATTTATATGATGGAATGTTATCCGAAGTTAGAGGGGGTACATTAGTAAGTCAATTTACTTCGTTAAAAAAAGGAAGAGAAGATATAAATGATTTTATAAGTTGGACACCTGATGATATTAATATTAATACAAATCAACCACACTTTTACCATCCTGTAAAATAATATGTTATTAAAAAGTCATATTTGTATATTGTTTTTACATTATTCAAATGATAATGTAACAATGCAAAATTATAAATTATTAAAAAAATATAATCCGACAAAAAATATTTATCCAATAGGATTTGAAAATCATAATTTAATTGATGGTTCTCATGTTGTTTCTAGAAAACAATCATATCCTAAAAATGATATATTAAATGAAACTTGTAAAAGAGAATACTGGAGTGAAGCAGATTTATTAATCTATGATTTTTATTTAAATTATCCGAATTTACCAACTTATTTAGTGATAGAATGGGATACTTACTGTAATTGTTCATTGGAAAGTTTTTATAATAATGCATTAACAATGTCCAATTTTAGTCACATAATATACCCAAAAGAAACATTGAATAATTGGTATTGGTATACACAATTGTCAGATTCTCAAAAATTAATACCTAATATAGGTGGAATGACACCAACTTCTGGTATACTTTTTACTAGATCTGTGTTATCATCAATGGTTACTTTAATAATCAACAATCCAAGACAATATGATAATATGTTTTCAGAATTAAGATTGGGAACACTGTTACAACAATCTGGGTATACATTAAATAAACCATTTTTAAATTCCGAATCTTATATTAATTGGAATATTGATTCCATCACATTTGATCCATCAAAACCCGGATATTACCATCCAATCAAAACTATAGTCTAAAATAATAGATATTAACTGTTGTTTTCTTATATTTATAGTTATGTCAAATACTATAAATGAAAATGATTTGGGAGATAGAATGTACACAGGACAATCCTTTGTACAAGGTGGATTAGGCGGTGCTTCTAGTTTGGGTACTTATAGTTCACCTGATGTATCCCAAAATCTTGGTTCATTCAAATATGCGCCGACTATAGCTGGTTCTGCAAGTGATATTAGTACACCACCACCTGAAGATTATGATAATAAATCAACATATGATCCAGGTCAATATCAAAAAGACATTCAAGATATCAAATACAAGGTAACACCAGATGAAGTTTTAGCTGGTTTACAATATGAATTGAAGAAAATGGTGTTTAAAAGAAAGGACTTGGCTAAAGAATTGGTGGTAAGAAATCTTAAAGAAGATAACAAATACTACAGTAAATTGCATATGTTAAATATAGATGATGATGACAAGTTACCCGCAAAACCATCATTTATGAGTCCCGAATCAAAATCACAACCATATAATTTAAAAGCTACACCACAACAAGAAGTTGTAGATTATCGCACACCACAAGAAAAGGAAATTGGTAAAATCATTAGAGAAATGGCACAAAAGAAATATGAAAAACGATTCCCAAAAGCCTAAAAAAGAACCAAATGATCCATTAATCGGTGATCCCAGAATGAAGGGTAGAAGATGGATGATTGACCCATATTGGGATGACGGTAAAACTTTCAAAAAAATTGATAAAATGAAAAAACTTAACGAATTTGATAAATGGACAGATACTGACCACAATGATTGGGATGTATCATATAAAGAATTTTATGAGCATTTAACCGAGGGTGTCGATTCACTTATTGGTGGCGTAGGTGATGTCACTGCTCCTAGTAATGTAAACACCAAAGAATTGTCAATTGGTGTTCAAGTTGAAATGGAACATACCAACGACGACAAAATTGCAACTGAAATTGCAATGGATCATTTAACAGAAGATCCTGAATATTATTCAAAATTGGTTGCTGCTGGTCTAGCTAACGAATTTAAATCATCAACAAATTCTGGAATAGGCGATCCAAACCAAAGTTTAAATGACAAAGCAAGAATTGGAAACAATAGTGTTTCAAGCAATAACATGGGCGGAAATATAGGACGTACACCAAATGGACAAGTAGATGGTAGAAGAAGTTTACCAATAGTTGATAAAACTATTGAAATTGATATTGAAGAACCTACTTTAAACGAAGCAAAGAAAAAGAAAAAGAAAAAAGGTGCAAAACCTACTAATCCAGCATTATGGTCTTCTTGTAAATCATGGGCAAGAAGAACATTTGATGTATATCCCAGTGCTTATGCTAATGCTGCTGCAGCAAAACGATATAAATCTAAAGGTGGAGGATGGAGATAATTTTATGAGTGACTATACTACATACACTAATTACGCAAAAAAAGCAATTGATGAATTGCAACAATTAGCCAATTTCAAGAAATCTTTAAAAGGTAAGAAATTAGCCGATAAAATTCGTGAAGCTGGATTGAAACTAATTACCAAAAGCGGTGTTGATTCTATATTACACGGATTGGGTGAAAGTAATGGTTTCCAGAATCTTACCCCCGCACAAAAACAAATTGCTGAAAAATTAGTATCATTAAAAGATACTGCGTTAACCCACAAATCATCTAGTATTCAAGGTGTAATTAGTGAACAACCAACATACAAACGACGGATGGATGGGAAATCAACTGGTATTGGTAATCCATATCATCCAATAAATGCAGGTATTCGTGGTAATGTAGGTAAACTCACCGCAGAAAATGCTGAAATGGCACAAAGTGATATTACAAAAATCATAGATTATAGTGAAAAACTACAATCAATGTTTACGGTAAATGATAACTTGGAAGATTGGGTTAAGGCTAAGTTGAATCACGCTTGTGATTATGTAGCTACTGTAAGAGATTATCTTAAGTTTTATAATGAAGAAAAACAAAAGGGTACACAAAATATTGAAGAGAAGTGGACAAATACATATAAAAAATCAATAGATTGTAGTAACGCAAAAGGATTTAGTCAAAAAGCACATTGTGCTGCTCGTAGAAAAAGACAAGCTGGTGGAAAAACACAAAGTAAATCTGTCAAGGAATCTTATAAAGAAGCAGTTCAAGAACTATTAAAAGAACAAAATAGTAGTATGGCAATGGGTGCGTTAAAACAACTTAATAGTGACGCAAAAGAATTACAAACAATGTTGCAACCAACTACTCAATTAGAAGATTGGGTAAAGTCTAAATTGAATCTTGCAGGTGAATATCTTGATGATGTTTATCATCATTTGGATCATTTTGGA
>Ga0181358_1000932_pt1 | contig 13387 bp, 15 predicted proteins | sample Fa13VDMM110SD_FD_130096 | JGI IMG/M metagenome (GOLD analysis project Ga0181358, IMG submission 130096) | Freshwater viral communities from Lake Michigan, USA - Fa13.VD.MM110.S.D | ecosystem: Environmental > Aquatic > Freshwater > Lake | place: USA: Michigan | collected 2013-09-24
AGGTCGGGCAAAATACAACCGTGAAACGGGAAGCAATTTAAAGGCTCCACAGCCCAAAGGCGGCGCTCGAAAGGACTCTTTTTGCGCACGCATGAGTGGGGTTGTGGAACATTCAAAGGGGGAAGCGCCACGCGCCAAGGCATCGCTGAAGCGGTGGGACTGCCCCGGCTGGTAAGGATAAAAACAGATGGCGTATTCTGACACCTACGGACAAACGGTCAATGTACAGACGTTGATTGACCACGGCGCTCGTCGGTGCGGAAAACTGGCGGAAGAGTTGACTTCTGAACAAGTTGCCTCCGCTCGTCAATCGCTTGGGTTCTTGCTTTCCAACCTTATCAATCGCGGCATCCAGTACTGGTGCATCAGCAAAGAGGTCATTGGTCTAACCCCCAACAAGTACCAATACACCCTGCCTAATGGCGCTGTAGACACGCTGAACGTGCTGTACCGCACGCTGAACCGCCCTGTGGGGGCGTACACCTCTTCTGCTGGCGGAACGGTTGCAAACCTTTACGATGGCGACACCAGCACCTTTACCCAGCAGGCTTCTGCCAACGGCAACTTCACGGTCAATTTTGGCGTAACAAACCCCATCTATGCAGGCTCCATTGGGTTCTTGCCCTACATTGCTGGTGGCGGGTCGGCAACATGGAATATTTCGCTCCAATACTCAACCGATGGTGTGACATACGTCACATTGCAAAACCTTGGGGCGGTGGCGGTTACGGACAATACATGGGTGTGGACTGATATAGACCCGGGGCAGAGCGTCGCTTTTTACCGCATTGTTGCCTCTGGTGGCACAACTTTGGCCCTGCGCGAGTGGTACATCGGCAACAACAGCACCGAAATAATGATGTCCCGCTTGAACCGCGACGACTACACCAACCTGCCAAACAAAAATTTTACAGCAAACCAGCCTTTTCAATTTTGGTTTGACCGCACCATTCCAGACCCTACGATTTACCTGTGGCCCACCCCAAGCAATGCCTTTGTGCAAATGACTGTGTGGTACTCCACCCAAATCATGGATGTGGGCGCTTTGACTGACGAATTACAAATTCCTCAACGCTGGTACGAGGCGGTGGTGTTCATGCTGGCTCACCGCATGAGCCTTGAACTTCCGCAAGTTGCAATGGACAGGGTTGGCTATCTTGAGAAGATGGCTGAGAAGTACCTGTACGAGGTAGAGCAGGAAGAGCGCGACAAGTCACCGATTTACTTCGCCCCCAACATTTCGGTGTACACGAGGTAACGGATGCCTATCTTTTTAGACACAACGGGACTGACTTCACTTGCCATCGCGGTGTGCGATAGGTGCAAGATGAAGAAGCCGTATGTGAATTTAAGACCCGATGGGAACAGCCCCGGTCTGCGCGTGTGCGGGGACGGATGTTTTGACGTCCTTGACCCCTATCGCTTGGCGGCACGCAAAACCGAAAGGATTAACCTTCGGTTTGCACGCCCTGATGTGAGCGTTGCGGCAACCGACAATTTCCTGATGACTGGCGGAACAAGTGAGTTTCAACTTTCAACACAGCAAAACACTCAAACTCCTACAAGCACTGGAAACCAAGACACCATTTCTCCGAACCCGCCAAACGATACGAGTACATAAATGTCAGCACAAGTAACCATACTCCAACTGCCAGCCGCTGGTGCTATCACAGGCACTGAGGCGGTTCCCATTGTTCAAAATGGAGTGACAGTCCAGACGACGGCTTCGGCGCTTGCTGGCTCACCTGTCCAGACTTACACCTATTTGACAGTCTCTCAGACCCCTCAACTGACAAACAGTCGGTATGTGGGGGCGACCAATGGGTTGACCACAACTGACGGCGGGGCGCAGGGAGTCTTCAATATAACGACCACAGGCGCTTTATTGTCCTTGGTGAACTCTGGTACTGGGTTCCAAGTTAAAACGTCTGCTTTGGCCCTTACAAACCGTTCTATAGCCGTTTCTGTCAATGGACTGTCTATTTCCAACGGTTCTGGCGTATCTGGTGACCCAACCATCGCTTTGAGCGGTCAGGTCGCAAATTTTGCCAATGTCAGTGCAAATGGCCTTGTGGCTCTCTCGACCGCTGGCAACATTACTTCCGTAACCATCACAGGAACTGCAAACCAAGTCGGCGTTACAAACGGGACTGGGGTAAGTGGCAATCCAACGATTTCTTTGGTGGACAACCCCACAATCCCCGGCACTGGGGGCGTTGTTGTGCCAACGGGAACAACGGGCCAGCGCGGAGCATCTACGCTTGGCAACTTTCGCTACAACTCAACAACAGGCTTGTTTGAGGGATATAACGGTGCTTGGACTGCATTCTCCGCTGGCTCTGGCGTTACTTCTGTTGCCACTGGAACTGGCCTTTCGGGTGGGCCTATCACCTCCACTGGGACAATCGCCCTTGCCAACACGACGGTGACCGCAGGCGCATACACTGCCGCCAACATCACCGTCGATGCTCAAGGACGAATTACGGCGGCGGCAAACGGCTCTTCTGGTGGCGGAACAGTTACCAGCGTTGCTTTGTCTGGCGGCGCAACTGGCCTGACTACCTCTGGTGGGCCTATCACTTCGTCAGGAACAATTACTCTGGCAGGCACTTTAGGCATTGCCTACGGCGGAACGGGAACAGCCACCCCTTCTATTGTTGCTGGCACAAACGTCACAGTCTCAGGCACTTGGCCCAACCAGACCATTGCGGCAATAGGCTCTGGCCTTGGCGATGTGATTGGCCCAGCGTCTGCAACAGACAATGCAATCACAAGGTTTGACGGCGTAACTGGAAAAATTGTACAAAACAGTTTGGTTACTGTTTCTGACGTTGGTGCAATCACTGCGCCGCAAGTCGGGAGCATGATTCCGTTTTATTACGCCAACCAAGCCGCTTTTCCTTCAGCATCAACTTCTCATGGCGCATTAGCCCACTCACACGCAGACGGGGCAATGTATTTTGCTCATGGTTCAGCTTGGATAAAATTAGCAAACGAACTTGCTTTTTCTATGGTTGCTGACGGTGCTAGTGCGAATTATGTGTTTACAGGCTCTGGCATCGTTGCAGGAAACACAGACGACCCAATACTGTATTTGAGCAAAGGTTTTACATACACCTTTAATAATTTGGCAGTTGGGCATCCTTTTGAAATTAGAGTGTCGTCAGGCGGTGCGCAATATACTTCTGGAGTGAGCGGAAGTACGACTGGCATACAAACATTCACGGTTCCTATGAACGCACCTGCTACGTTGTATTACCAGTGTTCTGCGCACCCTGCAATGGGCAATGTAATTAACATCAGCTAACAGACACCTACATTAAGGAAAAACATGGCACAGGCAGGCTTTACACCCATTCAGACCTACTCCAGTCCAACGGCTACCAGCGTGCCTGTGGCGGGAAATCTTGCCGTTGGCGAATTGGCGGTAAACACGGCTGACCTGAAGTTGTACGTTAAGAACAGTGCTGGCGTAGTGTCCTTGTTGGCCTCTGCTGGCAGTGCGTCGGCTACCGTGAGCAGTGTGAACGCTTCTGGCGGCTCTACTGGCATGAACTTTACGGGTGGCCCAATCACCACCTCTGGCACGTTGACAATGGCTGGCACGCTAAACGTGACCAACGGCGGTACTGGAGCAACAACCATCACGGGCATCGTAAAGGGTAACGGCGCAGGCGCAATGACCGCCGCAGTCGCTGGAACTGACTACGCCGCACCTACCCCTGCCAATACCTACATTTTGGCTGGAAACGGCGCTGGTGGTTTTAGCAACGTGCCTGCACCTGTGAACGGGCTGGTGCTTGGCTACAACGGAACAAATTACATATGGGTTGCCGCCCCTGCCGCCGTATCCGCCGCCAACATTGCTGGTGGTATTGCGGGTCAGATTGTGTACCAGTCAGGCTCAAGCGTGACGGCGTTTTCTCCAGTGGGGAGTATTGGTCAAACATTTGTGTCTGGAGCCACTGGTCAGCCTAGTTGGGTAGACCCTACTTCTGGCACTTTTGGTTTAGACTTGACAAATCTTAATGGTGGTTCTGCATCAACGACAACGTGGAATCCTCTATTTCTTAACTGTGGCGGAGCAACATAATGGCAATTCAAATTCAATACCGTAACGATACGGCGGCAAACTGGACTTCAGCTAACCCAGTTTTGCTTGCGGGTGAAATCGGTTATGAGACCGATACAGGAAAAGCAAAGATTGGCAATGGCTCAACTGCGTGGACAACGCTGGGCTACTTCCCAACCAATGTTGCAATCACATCAGGTTCGCTCACTGGCGTAACAATCAACAACTCGGTTATCGGCGGAACGACTCCAGCCGCTGGCACTTTCACTGCGTTGAACTCAACCAGTGGTGTGGTGAACGCAACAGTTGGTGCAACGACGCCCAACTTGGGAACCTTTACACGGGTTGCCATGTCGGCAGGCACAACCTCAGTTCAGCCAATGTTGTTCAACGCTGGTACAAACCTGACCACGCCTGTGGCTGGTTCGGCTGAATACGATGGCGTTGTTGCTTACCTCACAACAACAGCCAGCACCCGTGGCGTTTGGATGACGGAGCAGTTTATTCTGCAAACGTCAAACTTCACGCTCACATCGACCACTGCGGCGCAACAAATTTTTAATGCAAGTGCAAACGGCGCTGTGACTTTGCCAGTTGGAACCTTTGAGTTTGAGTGCCAATTTAACCTGTCGTCCATGTCTGCGTCTTCTGGCTCGTTTGGCTTTGCTCTAGGTGGCTCTGCAACAATTAACCAGTATTGGACAGCCAACGCAACCAAGACGGCGTTTGCAACACCTACTGCGGCGACCATCTCCTACAACGTCGCGGCAAACACTGCGATTGCAACAGCCTCAACAACCACGACTGGTTTTGCGGTGATTCAAGGCTACATCACGGTGGCTGGCGCAGGAACGATTGTTCCTCAAGTGTCATTGGGTATTGCGGCTACCGCTCTGGTTGGTGCGGGTTCCTTTTTCCGCATTCGCCCCCTTGGTACAAATGCAGTGAACCGAGTCGGTAACTGGAGTTAAAAATGGCTTTTAACTTCACACCACCTGTCAGCCCTACAACGGGGCAAGTTTATTCCCCTGCGACGGGGTACAACTGGATTTGGAACGGCACTCAGTGGGAACCGTTTGTTCCAGCTTTAAGCGTGGCTCCGGCCACCGCTGGGTCGTTCAACGCAGGTGGTGCGGCAGTCTTTGGCACAAACCCCATCACCATCACGGCTGTGACCCCCTACAGGGCGCAGTTCTCGCTGGTCAATACCATCGGTACTGCTGGGCAAGTTTTGACCTCTGATGGCACATCAGCGTATTGGGCGGCGGCGGCGGCTCCGCCAGCAACTGGGCCAACAATTGCACAAACATATTACATGGCTCAATTTTAAGGAACGAACATGGCATCAGGCACACTAGGTCAGGCATCACTTGCCGCCATAACAAACACCACGGTCTACACGGTTGGTGCGACTCCTTCCGTGTTCAACGTCGCAATGAACAACACAAGCGGTTTCCCTGTTGCCGTCAACTTGGCAATTGCCGCGATATCAACACCAACAGCGGCTGAGTACTTGGAGTTTGAGACTGTGATTCCTCCGAACAGCGTTTTGGAGCGCGGTGGCATCGTTGCTACTTCAGGTAAATTGGTGGTTGCTTATGCCAGCGTTGCAGGTGTGAGCGTCAACGTCTACGGATACGAGGGTTAAAAATGTCACGTTCTATTCAACAGCTTCCAAACAACTCAGGCACGACAAGCGTTGCCGAGGTCTACACATCCACTGGCTTCAATGCTGGTGACCCTGTGTACTTCCAGAATGGCGACTACAAGAATCCAGCCAACTTGACAGCACCAAGCACTGTAAATTTTAGTTTTCCAGATTCAGCCGCAATCAACCCATCTGGGACAGGTGGAATTGTTGCCCCAGCGTTTACTTACGCTCAGATGCAAGCAGGCTCTGGCGGTGGAACAAGCAGACGATTTGCGTCTGTTTTAACCAATGGGAATATTGTTCAAGCGTGGTCAATGTACAACTCATCTGCTTTGCAAGCGAACCGTGTTTATTTTAGAGTGGTTGATGCAGGCGGCACTGTTGTAGTTGCTTCTACGCTTGTTTCGGCAACTTTTGTATCAGCAACTTATGCCTGCGTTTCCGTTGTTGCTTTAGTTGGTGGTGGTTTTGCCGTGGGATGGGGCAATAGTTCTGGTGGCACATCTAACGTCGTCAACTATGCAATTTACGACAATGCAGGAACTGTTGTAACAGCCGCAACGCAAGACACCTCACTTGCCTTTAGCGGTGGCGGGACTTATTGCCCTTTAGAAATGACGGCTCTTGCCAATGGTGGGTTTGCCATTGCAATAAAAGACACTGGCGCAACATTATATTTACGGGCATACAGTTCTACTGGCGTTGGCGCGTATGCCGCCATTAATACAGGAATAACTGCGGCGTCTAACGAGAACTCATTTGCTTTAACATCAAGAAGCGATAGTTCTGTATTTATTTGCGACCGTGGCGATGCTACCACTTACTACTACAATCTTTATAATTCAGGTGGAACATCAATTACTGGTGGCATTTCGTTTACCACCCCCTCTAGTCTTTCTAGTGCTGGTACTTTAGCTGGGCCAGACGCCTCCGTTTTGTCGGATGGAACAACTATTGTCATAGGTTACAACGCAAACAATGGAACATACGGTCATCCAGCGTTTCGATTTTTACCAACAGGCAACACGCTAAGTTCACAAACTATTGCAATTCCTATTGCAAACCTTTTCTATCAAACCTCTTATGGCGGTTCGTATTTGAGCGTTCAGGCTGTTGGCACTGGTAATTTTATTTTGTATTTTTCAGATGGTTATGGGAATATGCAGTACGCATTCTATAACTCTTCTGGAACTTGTATCAGCGGTTCAAATGGCACTGGTGCAATCCCTATTCAAGTGACTGGTGGATTTTGCGCTGGTAACAATCGAGTTACATTGCTTGAGTCTAGCGGCTTTGTTAATGCGTACTGGATTTCTGTAACCAATCAGCAGAAACCTACACAACAATTCTATTGCAGAATTAGCACATCAAGTTATCTTGTCACGCCATTTACCTCCATAGTAGGTACGCCGTACGTTGTTTCAGGCGTAACCGCCGCTGGAATTACACCTTTTTCAAATCCCAATTCTGTATCGTTTTATCCAGCTACAACTCAAAGTGCTGTTAACACAAATACTCCAGCCACAGTGTCTGGCCCCACGGCGATTGTTTCTTCAACAGCAAATTCAATTGCAAGTTGCTCATTGCCAAATGGTAATTTTGTTGTGGTTTATAAGATTGGTTCGGATATTACTGCAAATGTGTACTCCATAGCAGGCGGTATTGTAATTACCATAAGTGTTGGGACGGGTACGTCGTCTACTTATGCATTAAAAGTTGCCGCCTTGTCTGGTGGTGGTTTTGTTGTGCAATACAATTCAGCCGCAACGACTCTTAATTTAGATGTTTACTCTTCTGGCTACGCCTTAACAACTTCTACGTCGCTTTCATTTTATAACTTTTCCGCTCAAACTCAATTTGACATTACTGGTTTGCAAGATAATAAGTTTGCCATCATTTACAGTACAGACGGGTCTAATTCTAATGTACGGGTTTATAACTCTACGCTTACGGCTTTGCAGAATATTTCTCTTACTACATACACTGGTTCGCAGGGATTTTCAATAGCTGGTAATTCTTATGGCGGTTTTGGTTTTGCTTATTTTTCTACAACTTACGGGCAGAGTTTTTTCCATTCATATGTGCCAACAAACACAAATACATGGGCAGTAGTTACAAACGGCACAGGTCTGGGTGCGGGTGGTGCGTATAATCAAAGCCCTCAAATGTGCGCAACAGAGTCTGGTACTTATATTATTACAACATATAATGGTGGGAGTCCAGCCTATTCAATGATGAGTGATACGGGAGCAATGGCTCCTTATTACACTGGCGGATTAGGTACTGATTGGCCTAATGGTTTAGGTTCTTCAAACAACCCAACCTCTTATCCTATGATGGGAGTAGGGATGACGGGTAACGGAAATATAGTTATAGCAACATCCTATAGTGCTACAAATATGGGTTTTGCTTGTCTTCCAGCGAAAATGACGTTCAGCAATGGTCAACCATTGCCGTTTGAAACAACAACCACAAACAATGTGCCAATGTTTTCAAATAATGCATATAACCCATCAATTGTAGGCACAATATCTGCCCAGCCGCGAGTTACGGCTGGCGCTGGAAATAATGCAATTATTACGTTCTTGGGTGGTGCTTCTAATTACCCTTCTTTTATAATTATCAATGGCACGAGCCTGTCAAACGTATACAACATAACTGCGGGGGTTACGCCTTCAGCATTGACTGCAATTGCGCCAGTAACAACCTCTGGCGTTATTTCGGGTGCTTTTGCTGGGGTTGCCATTACAAGCGCAACAGCAGGCTCTACGGGGCAGTTGGCGACCAATGGGCAGGCTTTGTTGGGCGCGTCATACACAGGCACTGCGAGTGGAGCCTTTGACAGCACGGGCGGCGCTGTGGGTGGCCTCAAGGGAACCTTCAACGGCAGAAGCGTCAATTTAAAAGGAAATTCATAATGGCAGTCCCTATTCAATCTACCGCCTTTAACCCAATTAGTGGGGTGTTTGGCAATGGACAGGTGCAAATTTTTAGTTCCTCTGGAACGTGGACTGTCCCTCCCGGGGTTGCCAACGTCCGCGCTCGTTGCTTTGGTGGTGGCGGTGGTCGAGGAGGCGGAGGCGGTGGCTTCACAATGCGTGCCATATACGAATTGACAGGAGTCGCTTCTGTTGCCGTAACCGTTGGCGCGGGGGGGGTTGGCGCTAGTTCCACGGGTGGCACTTCTTCGTTTGGGTCATATTGCTCTGCAACAGGAGGCGCTTCTGTGTCGTCGGCGGCAGTAACTGCTGGCGGAACTGGTGTTGGTGGAGATATAAATACCACTGGTGGCGCTGGTTACTATGACGTTGCTGGGGGCGGCGTTGCATCTCTTTTCGGCAATGGCGGGAAAAGCGCCGCCGCTACTGGCGAAAACGGAAGAACTGGCGCGTCAGGTGGCGGAGGAGGAAACACCAACGGTGTTCAGGGCGGTAATGGTATTTTTGGCTCTGGCGGTTCTTCTTTTGCGGCTACTGGAAATCCTCCAACAGTTGGAATGCCATACTTTTCAATAGATTTTATTGGCACTGGCGGCGGTGGTGGTCAAAACTTAAACGGCATAAATGGCGGTGGCGGTGGGGGTGGTGGCAACATCCAATCTGGTGGCTACCCCGGGGGTGGTGCAGGCTCAAACGCTTCTAGCCCTGCTGGTGCTGGCATGGTTATTGTGGAGTGGTAAAAAAATGACATACGCACGAATCCAAGGCAACGCAGTTGTAGAGATTGTCAAACCAGTTGATGGTTTTTCTATCCAGCAATGCTTTCACCCTGACCTCTTAAAGAGCATTGTTTTCTGTTCTGACGAAGTTCAATCAGGTTGGTCATACGACGCCGAGACTGGCGCGTTCACAGCCCCTTCAGTGCCTGAAGCCCCTATTGAACCCGTAGCGCCTGTTGAGCCTCCTGCGGAGTAGGCATGGCGGATGTTCACGAACTTGCCAACGAAACGGACAAGCGTCTAGGCATCCACGAGGCCATCTGCGCCCAGAGGTACGAGGGTATCCAGAGCCGCTTTGACGAAGGTACAAAGCGGATGAACAGGATTGAGTATCTGCTGTATGGGGTGATTGTGTGCGTGCTGTTCGGCCCCGGGGTGGCTGGGGAACTCATCAAAAAGATTTTGGGGCTGTAATTGCTGGCTGTGAAATGTCTAATTTTCACAGTTTTTTTTTGCCAATAGCGGTTAGCAAAGACAAGATTGAATACCGTTGCGTCCGTTGGACATGGACAGGAGATGTTTACAACCGAAAGGTTGTTTGCCTTGAGTGGAAAAAGGTTGAAGGAAAATGATAGACCCTCTAACGGCTCTTGCGGGAATACAAGCCGCTGTTGCCTTAATCAAGAAGGTCAGTAAAACCGTCGATGACGTTGCCTCCCTTGGCCCCGTGTTGGGGAAGTATTTTGACGCCAAAAGTACGGCAACAAAGGCTGTTACTCAAGCAAAGAAATCCAAGTCTAGCATGGGAGTTGCCATCCAAATAGAGATGGCTCTTGACCAAGCAAAAAGGTTTGAGGCTGAGTTGCAGTTGTTGTTTATGCAGGCGGGGCGTATAGACGTCTGGAACCGTATAAAAGAACGAGCGGCGGCGATGGATGTTGAAGCGGCTCACGATGCTAGGCGAGAAAAAGAAACGGCGGCAAAGCACAAAAAAGAAGTTGAAGAGGCTCTTGAGATTGTGTTGCTGGCATTAGTCTTCTTTGCTATGGTGGGTTTTGTCGTCTATATCTCTTATGAGATTCTTGACCAATGCGCTGGCAAATGTGATTTTCAAAGGAGATAAACAATGGATTGGTTAAAACAAATCGCGCCGACAATCGCCACCGCGATGGGTGGCCCGTTTGGGACTCTAGCCTATGGGGTAGTGTCAAAAGTTATGGGCATCTCGGCTGAAGACGCACAAAAGACTATTGAGTCAGGCAAGCTGACAGCAGACCAAATTGCTCAAGTCAAGATTGCTGAAATTGAGTTGCAGAAGCAGGCGCAGGAACTTGGCCTTAACTTTGAAAAATTGGAGGTTGAAGACCGCAAGTCCGCACGGGATATGCAGGCAACTACCCGCTCTTTGATGCCGCCTTTGTTGGCGGGTCTTGTGACGATTGGGTTTTTCTCCATCATGGTGATGATGTTCTTCAACAAGATTGACTCTGGCAACCCTGCCATTTTGATGATGTTGGGCAGTCTGGGTACTGCTTGGACAGGAATCATTGCGTACTACTTTGGTTCTAGTGCTGGCTCTCAGGCCAAGACAGATTTGTTGAGTAAAAAATGAACTTGACAGAACACTTCACACTGGAAGAACTGACTGCCACCAGCCACCGTCAGTTTGACAACACGCCAAACGACTCGGAGTTGGCAAACCTTTTGCGGCTGGCTGAGTTCTTAGAGCAAGTAAAGACGGCTCTGGACGGCAAGCCAATCATGGTCAATTCTGGGTTCAGGTCAAAACAGGTCAATGACAGCGTAGGAAGCCGAGATTCTAGCCAACATAGGGTGGGAGCCGCTTGCGACTTCCGAGTCCCCAGCATGGCCCCTGATGCCGTGGTTAGGGCAATAATTGCCGCTGGCCTGCCTTTTGACCAAATCATCCGTGAGTTTGATTCTTGGACGCATATCAGCGTGACGAACACCCCAGAAGGAACCCCGCGCAGGCAGGCGCTTATCATCGACAAGGCTGGAACTCGACCGTTTGCCTAGAGCGCACTTACCATTTAAAATAAACAAAAGAAAGGATGTCTCAAGATGCCAGTTGCCGCCGTAATGACTTACGACTCTTTGGTCGAAAACATCCAATCGTATCTGGAGCGGTCTGACACAGCCACGCTTGAAAAGATTCCCCTGTTCATCATGTTGGCGGAGCAAATCATTGCCAGCCAAATCAAGTTTTTGGGGAACATGACCGTCAACCAAAGCACGATGGTGATAGGCCAGCCCATCATTGACAAGCCTGCCCGGTGGCATAAAACGGTCTCTTTCAACATTTTGGTCAATGGTGAGCGCCAGCCAGCATTTCTCCGCAAGTATGAGTATTTGAGGGACTACTCCCCTAGCGCCGCAGTTACTGGCATCCCAGTCTATTACGGCGACTACGACTACACCCACTGGCTTGTGGCCCCCGCGCCCAACGTGGCATACGCATTTGAGGTTCTGTACTACGAGAGAATCCAGCCGCTGGATTCCTCTAACCAAGTCAATTGGTTCACCATCTACGCGCCCCAAGCGTTGCTATACGGGTCGCTGTTGCAGGCAATGCCGTTCCTCAAGAACGATGAGCGGATGCCTATGTGGCAACAGAACTATGACCTTATCATCCAGACACTGAAGGCCGAAGATATACAGCGCATCGGTGACCGTCAATCTTCCGTATTGGACACATAAATGAGTTACAACAGCCCCTTTACGGGTAACGTCATCCAACCAACTGACGTATCCTATCGCTCCATTACGCTGACCGCAAACACGCAGTTGTCGTGGCCCATCAACGGTAATGCCACTGGTGACTATGCGGCGCGGATTATGCAGGTCACGGCCTCCACTGCGGGGCTGTCGCTTTTCATGCCCCCTGCCGACCAAGCCTCGGTCGGTCAAGATGCCCTGATTCGCAACATCGGCGCGAACTCATTTACGGTCAAAGACTTCACGGGTCTGAACACAATCATCACGATTGCGGCTGGCGAGTCCAAGTACATCTACATCACCTCAAACAACGATAACCAAGGCACATGGGGCATCATTGCTTTTGGTACTGGCTCTTCGTCTGCTGATGCGGCAACGCTTGCTGGTTACGGCTTGGTGGCTCTAAGCACCACACTGAACCAAAGCCATCCAGTCACTACGACATCAAACCCTACTGCCCTGACTTCTGCATACAGGGCGGCGGCGCTCGTGTGGACGGGTGGCGCAGGAACCTTTACGCTTGACTTGGCGACCACGCTTGGCAACAACTGGTTTACGATGGTTCGCAACTCAGGTTCTGGGGCGCTGACAATTGCAGGGCAGAGCGGCAACACCATTAACGGCTCAACCAACATTGTTTTGCAACCTGCTGACTCAGCAATGATTGTGTCAAGCGGAACGACGTTCTACACAGTTGGCCTTGGCAAGTCCACGCTGTTCAACTTCACCCAGTTGACCAAGGCAATATCGTCTGGCACATACACATTGACGGCAACAGAAGCCGCCAACGTGGTGCAGAAGTACACAGGGGCTTTGGCTGGCAACGTGACAATTGTCCTGCCCGCAACGGTGCAGGTGTACTACATCCTGAACGCAACGAGTGCTGGCCCGTACACGCTGACCTTTACGACGGGTAGCGGGGGTACGGCAACGGTTCCCGGGACGGCCCAGTCCATCCTCGTGTGCGACTCCGTCAACATCCTGAACGCCAACACCTACCTCGCTGGCGCAACGGGTATCAGTTTGAGCGATGGTACGGTGGGTTCGCCGTCCTTGAACTTTGCAACTGAAACCTCAACAGGTATCTACCGCGCAACCTCTGGTCAAATGAACGTCGCCATTCTTGGCGTAAACCTTGCCTCGTTTTCTGCAACAGGGTTGAGTATTACTGGCACTGGAACTTTTACAGGTGGGATTTCTGGCGGAGTCTTCTGATGGTAAAGAAGGTTTTCTCGATTGACACCACCGCTGGCATTCAGCGGGACGGTAC